>JAEIGA010006705.1_pt1 | contig 17524 bp, 18 predicted proteins | sample 9270691 | NCBI WGS metagenome assembly JAEIGA01 (sample SAMN17057246, study PRJNA624740) | gut metagenome | biome: biome; isolation source: fecal sample | host: Bos grunniens | place: China: Xizang | collected 2019 | reverse complement strand
TGTGACACGATATTTCACTGAAAGGACTTCTCTGATAAGCTCCTTGGTTGTGGTCTTTCCGTTTGTACCAGTCAAAGCAATGACTGTCAACGGCTTGCCATCAACAAAAGTCATTGAACGATGCCATCGTGCAAGTTCCTGCAGGGTCTGCAGGGTGTCATTAACCTTGATAAGTCTTGGGTCATCTGACTCAGCCACTTTTGCTGATGAGTTCACCACCGCATATGCCGCACCTGCCTCCAAAGCTTTGAGGGCATATTCGTTACCGTCAAAATTCTCACCCTTGAGGGCAAAGAACATTTCACCGCCTTTCAGTGTACGAGTGTCGGTTGTCACACATCCGCACTCCTTGAATCTGTTATATATCTCTACTATGTTCATGTCTTATTTACTTCCTGTACTGCCGAATCCTCCTTCTCCCCTCTCTGTCTCATCAAGCACTTCAACCTCATCCCACTCAACCTTTTCATATCGTGCCACGACCATCTGAGCGATCCTTTCACCTGGATTCACTACAAAGGGCTCATTGGAAAGATTGACAAGGATCACCTTTACTTCGCCACGATAGTCTGCATCAACTGTTCCTGGAGAATTCAGGACCGATATTCCATACTTGGCAGCAAGGCCGCTGCGAGGTCTCACCTGAGCCTCTGTTCCAGCCGGAAGCGCGATGAAAAGTCCTGTCGGAACCATCGCCCTCTCAAGGGGTCCGAGAGTAATCGGTTCTGTTATATTAGCCTTCAGATCCATTCCTGCAGACTTCTCAGTAGCGTATGCAGGAGTAGGATAAGCAGATTTATTTACTATTCTTACTTTCATATCTGTTCTGTATTTATTTACGTTTAGGGAAAAGGAGATTCATGTCACGGTCAAATGCCTTGTCGGCGAGTTCCGCAGGAACAAACTCCCAATGACCGATCAGGTCAGGGTTACCGATTTCAGCCGGATCGATAGACTTATGCTCCTTGAGGTACTGATAGATAAGTTCGCGGATTTCCGGATAATACTCGACTACCCTGTCATCGATCCTGTCTGTATCGATACCTGCTCCTTCTCTCATGAGTCCGCCACCACCGCTTGCGCGGTAAGAAGTCATAGCCACATTATATTCTCCATCCACAGTGAACGGAGTTCCGTCTGCAAGTGTTGTGATATTGATCCTTTCGCCTCTGTTCCTGGTAACATCAACAGTATAGTGAAGTCCGGCAGCAGAATCGAAGTTATATGAACGTCCCACAAAAGACCAACGGTTCTGACCTGTACGTGGATCTGGAGCATTTACAATACGAAGCACATGATCATCAGATGAATCTATGGTATTGATCCACATATCATAAGAAGCCTCGAGATAATTCTTGATTTCCTCACCGGTCATTTTAACCACAAAGAGCTGATTTTCAAATGGATAAATAGTAAACAGGTCATTATATACCAATGTACCTGCCTTTACGAATCCATTGAATGTAAGTGGAGCAGCGAATGATATCTGGGCAGGCTTGCATCCGATGCTGACCGTGTGGACGAGATTTATATAGTCAGACATTCCTATATATGCATCACGGGTGCGGAGATCGGTCTTGAGCTCGCCGACTTCCTGGACGGTAAATGCCTTGACAGTTTCATATTCAGGACGGAAGGCTTCCCTCATCTCCTTATCGATATTCTTCTTGTCGACAGGAAGAAGTTCTGCTGATATTTTCTTTGAAACGACCTTACCGCCCTCGACCTTTACGGTCACTGTACCGAAACCGAGGTTGCGGCAATGGCTTCCGGCATTGATGAGAACAATTCCGTCATTATCGATCACGACAGGTCTATGATCATGCGAGCAGACCACGAAATCAACTCCTTCAAGGCTGTTGAGAAGATCGAGGCCCTGACTTTCGAGCTGGGTTCCGTCACCTTCACCGGTTCCAGCATGAACGGCTACAATGACAACATCTGACTTTTCCTTAGCCTTGACCCTGTCAACAGTCTCCTGAACAAAAGGAAGAAGGGATTTGAATTCCATTCCTTCCCAAAGAAGCGGAGACAGCCAGTTCTTGATGTTAGGGTTGGTAAAACCGAGGATTGTTATCTTCAATCCATGTCTCTTCAAAGTTACATATTCCTGGAAATACGGCTTGCCGTTATCTGTACGTATCGCATTCGCCGCGAGGAAAGGTGTCTTCATCTGAGCATCCACCCTGTCATATACAGGATGACCTGTTTCAATATCATGATTACCCACAACGACAGCATCATAGCCGATGTAGTCTACCATCCTTGCATAAAGATGCGTCGCTTCAGTATCTACATAATTGTAGTAATATGCAGCATTGTCACCCTGCATGCAGTCGCCGGCATCTACAAGTATGACATTATCACGACCGGCTGCATTTCTCAGGCTGTCCGCATACCACTTCACATTCAGCAATGAATTGTCTGTACGCTGATTGACATAAAGAGAATCATAATATCTGCCGTGTACATCATTAGTTGTAAGGAGATGGAAAATATATTCTCCATCCTTTGGTCCGCAACAGGCAGAAAGAAGGGCTGAAATCGCCGTAAATATAATCAGGATACGTTTCATAATATTATCGTCATAAATCTTTCAAAGATACAAAATCTGATGGATTTTTGATAATTTTGCAGCATGATTAAGCTCCAGACACCAGTATCAGACGAAAAATGCAGGGCAGGCATCTCGTTCAGCAACAAAATAACCATGTTGGGAAGCTGCTTTAGCGATAACATCGGAAGCCAGCTCAAGAATTTTGGCTTTGATGTAGCGGTCAATCCTTTCGGAACTCTGTACAATCCTGTCTCAATCCTTCAAAGTATCAGAAGACTTGCAGACGGCAAGCATTTCACAGAGGAGGAATGTGTGGACATGGGAGCAGGAAGCGGACTTTTCTGTTCATTCTCACATCACACATCTGCCGCCAGAAAAAGTATTGAGACATTCCTCCACGATGCAAATGAAAATCTGGACAGGGCGAAAAAGCATTTCCTCGAATCAGACAAGCTGATAATTACCTTAGGAACCAGCTGGTGCTTCAGGCATGACCAGAGTGACATGATCGTATCCAATTGTCTGAAAAGACCTGGAGGAGAATTCACCAGAGTAAAACTGAGTCTTCAAGAGACAGCTGAGGCGCTCAAGGAAATCATCAGGATCTGTTCAAATGGAGAAGCCGGCAGAAAGAAGGATATCATATTCACTGTCAGCCCTATACGCCATTTCAAGGATGGCGCCCACGGTAATCAGTTAAGCAAAGCGACATTACTACTGGGAATAGACGAAGTTATCAGCTGCATCCCGGAAAGCTGGGACAATGCCAGGATATCGGTTGATTATTTCCCTGCGTATGAAATAGTGATGGACGAGCTGAGGGACTACCGCTTCTATGCTGAAGATATGTGTCATCCTTCCCAGCAGGCCGTCGACTACATAAGGGAGCGCTTCCTCGACTGGGCCCTTCCAAAAGAAGAACGTCCGCAGCTTGAGGAAAATATCCGAAGCTACAGACGTTCATGTCACAGGCCACTCAATGCCGAGTAATTATTTTCCCAGCAGATATTTAAGCCAGAATTCACGGTTCGCCATATCGAAATGACGGCCCTGATATCCTCTGTATCCATGCATACCGTCAGGATAGATCATGAAGTCAAACTTCTTGTTTTCCTTATGCATGCGGTCAACAAGCTGTAATGTATTCTGATGATGAACATTATCGTCGCCGGTACCATGCGTCAGCTTCAGCATGACTGGCTCCACAGATGCATTACCGTCATATTCAGTCGGATAGCCATCAATATAATTCAGCACCTTCGCCACTTCATAGCCTTCCGGATTAGCTTGAGGTGTATCCATATAGCGCTCGGTATAGTGTGAATCATACAAAGCCCAGTCATAGACTCCTCCACCGGCAATTCCGTAATGGAAACTTTCAGGAGCCTGCATCAGAAGCATCGAGGTCATGGTTCCTCCGAACGAGAATCCCTCCACTCCGATCTTGTCCCCATCAACATATGGTAGAGCTTTAAGCCAGTTGGCCCATGCCACAAAATCCTTCACCTCCCATACGGTAAGCTGACGGTAAATCATGTCAAGACCGGCACGGCCGTTATGACCCGCTGCACGAGGGTCAACAGTAATCTGGATGATTCCGTTCTCAGAGTACCACTGATTGGACTCATTTGGAGTAACCCATCTGTCACGTACCAGCGGCGTATCAGGACCGCCATAAATATCCACATGGACAGGATACTTCTTCGAAGCGTCGAAATTCTTAGGATATACGATCATGCCAGGAAGCTTGAAGCCGTCTTCTGTGGTCATGTAGACGAGTTCACCGAGAGCATATTTCTGCGTATCATAATCCGGTCCTTTCATATCAGCGACAACCGAACCTTTGCACAGATTCTTTCCAAATGCAGGAAAAACGGCGACCTGAGTAGGTGTGGTAACATTGGAATAAGATGCCACGAAGTATTTTCCATCAGGAGAAAACATAACCCCAGCCACATTATATGCAGGATCTGTAAGAGCCTTGATGACACCCTTGGAATCAACTACATACAAAGCCTGCCTTACTGTCGCATCGCGCTTTGCCGTAAAATATACAGAACCGTTCTTTTCATCGACTCTGACAATATTGATTCCCCAGTTCGGTCCATCTGTCAGACGTCGGAAAGTCTTTCCATCATACGAAAGGAAATAAATCTGCTGCCATCCTGTCTCGAATTCTCGAGCCATATAAAGGCCTGAATCCGTAAATACAACACCCTCAAACCAATTGAGCCATGTCTTGTATGTCTCGTTATAGACATGCCTTTTAGAACCATCTGAAACACTGACGGCGTATAGGTCGACAGTGTTCTGCAGACGAGGCATCCTTGCAATAAAGAACTCCTTAGAATCCGGGCCCCAGAACGGGATTCCGAAATACTGGTCAAGGGTCGGATCGAAATCGGCCCATACGGTTTCCTTATCATCAATGTTGACTATACCTATACGTACCTGCGGATTAGTCTGCCCGGCCTTCGGATAACGGGTCTCGCTCAGAGAACCGCCTAATGCAAGATCCGTTACGCGTGGACTTTGAGACTGAGAAGCTGCCGCCACGGGATTGGCGAATGCCGAATATATAGGAAACATCGGAACTTCGGAATTATCAAAACGGTAAAATCCTATCTTCTTGCTGTCCGGAGACCACCAGAAGGCCCTGTAGCGGGAAGGACGACCAAGAATCTCCTCGTAATATACCCATGAAGCATAGCCATTAAGAATGACATCAGATCCGTCATAAGTCAGACGCGTCTCCGTCCCCGATGCAATATCCACAAGATACAGGTCATTATCACGGGTGAATGCAAGCTTTGTAGAGTCAGGGGAATATGTAAGGTTCACACCACCTTCCGGCCTGACAGGAAAATCAGAATACTTCTCCGGCGCGGAAACTCCTGTCCTTGTCTTGCCCGTTCTGGCATTGAATACAAAAGCTGAGCTGTCCGCATAGGTTCCGTCATAAGTAAACAGCACCTCCTTGTCACCTGTCCACTTCCATGCACGCGGGATCCTGTTGAACTCCTGCGCAGAGACAGTTGCCGCAATCATGGCCATAGCAATAACCCACAGAATCTTTTTCATAATATATCAGTTAACTATAATTTATATTCAGCATCATATGGTTAATCGGCAAATATCTCGTCCTTGAAATTTACCAGATATACCTTTTCCACCGCCCTAGTCAGAGCCGTATACAACCATTTGAGGTCATCGACCGTCAGCATCTCCTGCCAGAAGGCATTATCTATGAACACGCATTTCCACTGTCCGCCCTGGGACTTATGACAGGTGATGGCATTCGCATATTTCAGCTGCAGCGCATTGTAATATTTATCCTCGCGCACAGCCTCATATCGTTTCTTCTTCGTCGTTATATGCGAATAATCCTCATTCACGCCCTGATACAAGGTATTCGACTGCTCATATGTAAGAGAAGCACTCTCCGATTCCAATGTATCCAGAATCACTTTGGCGACTATTTCCTGATCGTCATAATCTGGGAATGAAATACGCGCTTCTGCGAAATGTAGTCCGTATCGTTCCTCAAACCTGGATATCTTGATCAGCTTTGCGATGTCACCGTTGGCAATGTAGTCCATATCCTTGATATCCTCAAGAAACTGATAACAGTTCTTGACGATCATAAGCTTATCTCCCCTGACAAGTCTTTCCTCCTTGAACTGCACTGTTGAACGGATTCCGAGATTATACTTTATCGCGCGTCTGTTGGAACGACATAAAATAACAGTTTCGTCTTCATCATAATTTGCATAGGCATCAGAGATCTTCTCGATCAGTTCACCTCCTGTAATTCTTTCGATATCGTCAAATGGTGCGGTTTCCAACTGAAGGTCCTGAAGGTCAATCATATCAGGCCCGTACTCCATTTCAGCGATAAGCTGACGGATCAATGTCGCATTATACAATATGCCGGACTCTTGCTGCTGACGAACCACTGTCGTCAATTCAGCGAAGCATACACCTCCCATCATCTTCATGTAATCAGGAGAAAGGGCCGGAGATGCTTCAAGTCCTATCGGTGGAAGCTGGGCAGCATCACCGATCATGATGAGCCTGCATCCAGCACCGGAACGGACATATGTAATCAGGTCTTCAAGAAGATTTCCTGAACCAAAAAGAGAAGTCGATTGCTGCTGTCCGGAATCTATACCGATCAATGAGACCTCGTCAACTACATAAAGAGTATCCTTGTCCTTGTTCGGAGCAAGAGAAAACTGACCGAATCCGTCTCCTCCGACAGACTTCTGACGATATATATGCTTATGGATTGTATATGCCGGCTGTCCCGAATAGCCGGAAAGCACCTTCGCTGCCCTTCCGGTCGGAGCAAGAAGAACGGTCTTCACTTTATACTCCTTCATTACAGCTATGACGGACGATATGGCCGTCGTCTTTCCTGTACCGGCATATCCGTTGACTACCATTATATCTTCGTCGTCACCGCTCATGAAATCCGCAACCTGATGCAGGAGGGCCTCCTGACACGAAGTAGGTTCATAGCGCAGATGGGAGAGGAATGCATTATAAAGAAAATCCGTCTGTCCCATCAGCTTCTACGTTTAAATAAAAGGGAAATCACGATAAGCAACGGATAAATCTCGACACGTCCCAGAAACATGTCAAAGGCATATACGAACTTTGCAAATGCAGGCTGAGCGGAGAAATTGTCAAGGCATCCGATACCTGCCAGTCCAGGTCCTACACTGCCGACAGAAGCGATGACACCTGACACAGCTTCCGGAACACCTGAGCCCGTCAGCATGACAAGAATGATCGACAGGAATATTATGATGAAGTACAGGACGATATACATCAGTACCGCCTTTACATCATCATCCGAGAGATACATTTTTCCGAGCGATGTCTTTGAAACCAATGCAGGATGGGATTTCTTCCTCATCTCATTCTTCAAGGCCTTTAACGATATGATCACTCTGTCGACCTTGAGACCTCCTGTCGTCGAACCGGAGCATCCGCACTGTATCGAGGCGATGATAAGGACCAGACCGGCAAGCCAAGGCCACTGCGAATTATCGCATATTGCAAATCCGGTGGTGGACATGTAGCTGACAACAGTAAATGATGAATCCATCAATGCCCTGCCCCACGATTCATATCCTCCCTGGTGCAGAAGAGAAAACATTATTACCAGAGACATGATGCAGATCGAACCGAAATAATACTTGACGACAGGATTGTTCATCGGTTTCAAAGACCTCATGGCAAACACGGCATACATAAGTCCGAAATGTAAGGCAGAGATAGCCATGAAGAATGTCACCAGGATATTGATAAGATCAGACTGAAAGTGTCCGATGGAAAGATTCCTTGTACTGAAACCTCCCGTCGCAGCGATACTGAAAGCATGGTTCAATGCATCAAAGGCAGACATTCCGGTAATCTTCAATGATACGAATATTACAGCTGTAAGACACAGATAAACTGTGGTGATGATCATTACTGTCTTGCTTGATTTGTACCTGTATCCTTCCTTAGACAGGGCCGACAGTTCCATATTGGCAAGCCTCAGCCTGTATGGGCTGGCATCCGGCATGACCAGAAGAAGAAAGACCACGACTCCAAGACCACCGATATAGTGAGTCGATGACCTCCAGAAAAGAAGGCTTCTCGGCAAGGCCTCCACATCTGTCAGAATCGTCGCTCCAGTAGTGGTATATCCGGAAACGCTCTCGAACCATGCATTTATCAATGTAAATTCCCCTCCCCAGAGAACATATGGCAGCATTCCGAATACGAATGACAAGAACCATGAAAACACTATGGTCAGGAATCCGTCTCTAAGTGATACTACGGTTGCTTTCCTGACAAACACGAATGGGAAAGCACCGACAATGAGCGTGATGATGAAACTTATGAGCAAAGGCACGAATGCAGAATCACGCCCATCCATCAAAGAAACTACAATGGACAGTAACATGAACAGGGCACTTACAAGCAATGCCCTTCCCACATTCAATGATATCGCCTTCAGATTCATCTGTTCTTATCTTCCTTAAGTGCCTTGACCCTCATTTTGAGTTCAATATTCTCCTCGATGATTTCAGATACACCCTCATTGATATTGGCAAGCTGATCGTCTCCGTCAAAGGTATACACATGCTTGCGACCGCTCTTTCTGTAATTGTCCAGACCCTCCGATATACGATAGATAGGACGGACATAATCCGTCATTATGAAGCACAACAGAAGAAAGATGAGCAGGAGTCCGGCACCTGTCGAAACGACTCCCGGTATGATACTTCTATAGAATCCTGCATCAAAATCCTCAGAGTTCTGCACAAGTTCCTCATGAATCTTCTCATTCAGGATATTCATATCCTGACGGAACTTGTTGAAGCTTGGCTGAAGAGTACCGAAGAACCACTCTCCGGTATCTACATTATCAGCAAGGAAGACCTCATCAAATTTCTGTGATGTCATCATGAAGTTATTGAATGATACAGCCACAGAATCCACCATATGCAACGCGTTCTGGGATGTGAACGAATTCTTCAGAGAGTCGGCCTGAGCATTGAAGTACTGGAGATTGAACTCGGGCATCAACGATATGTCGTTCTGCACCACGACAGACAGCATCTGGTGATTGTATTCTTCCGTGATATCCGCCAGTTTCTGTGAAAGGCTGATGCTTTTGATATTGGCAGCAATCATATCAGAGACATAACTGCTCATTCTCCTGTATTCGAGTATCGATATTATGCTGGTCACAAGAAGAATTACCGCTATTGAACCAAGACTGAGAAAAAGCTTGCGCTTCAATGAAGGCATGCTCTCTTTCCATCGCCCTTTGAATATTGAAATCATGACTTGAAATTTTCTATTCTTTATATATATAATCTACAAATATATGAAAAATTATGCATCACGGTTCAATGGAGGTAAAATTCGCAATATTTTGAAAATTTCAGTACCTTGTGTTGCAAGGTATTTAAAAATATTTATATCTTTGCAATACAATATCGAATCTGCCGACTACGGCACAGATTTGACAGTTACGTATCAAGTATTAACATTTAAAATATAATGCCATGAAAAAGACAGTCAATGTTGCAATCGGCGGATGCAGCTTCATTATTGACGAAGATGCATACACTATTATCGAAAACTATCTGGACCGCTTCAAAGCGGCAATAGGAACAGAGAGTCAGAGCAAAGACGTCATGGACGAGCTTGAAAGCAGGATTGCAGACCTGCTCAAAGGCAGACAGAATGGCAGAGAAGTAGTGTCATCAGAGATGGCAGAGGCTGTTATCGGACAGTTAGGTTATCCGGAAGGATACAAACCACAAGAGAAAGACAGCAGTTCATGCAACAGGGGTTCATCTGCGGGCGCAAGCACTGAAAAGTCTGTAAGAAAGCTCTTCCGTGATCCGGATGACAAGAAGATTGCAGGAGTATGCTCCGGTCTTGCCCTTTTCCTCGGAATCGATGTCGTATTGGTAAGAATCCTTTTCCTGATAGCTCTGATCTGCGGTTCAGCCGGATTCTGGATCTATGTGATCGTATGGATCGCCGCTCCTGTGGCAAATACAGCTGCAGAGAAATGCGAGCTCAGAGGTATCCCGGCTACGGCAGAAAACATCAGAAGGTTCACTGAATGCAGATAATCATGGAAAGCAACACAGGCATAATCGAGAACAACAAGACGCAGATGAGACGAGGAGTACTCGAATACAGCATTCTGCTGATTCTTGCGTCAGGCGACGGATATGCTTCATCCATAATCCAGAAACTCAAGGAAGTCAACATCATAGTGGCAGAAGGCACAACCTATCCCCTTCTGATCAGACTCAAGAAGCTTGGTCTTCTGAACTATCGGTGGGAAGAGTCTCCTCAGGGTCCGCCAAGGAAGTATTACATGATAACAGACCTCGGACGCGAGCAGCTGGCCGAACTGGATGCAGCATGGGACGAACTTGCAAAAGGCATAGAAACGATAAGAAAAGGAACTGAAGCATAATCATAGAAATGAAAAAAACAGAAAACATAAGTCTTGCCGGTTACGCGTTTACAATAGAGGAAGATGCGTATACTGTGCTTGAGAATTACATAAAGGACATCAGAGAAGGCTTCGAAGGCAATTCCAGCGCCGATGAGATTACAGCTGATATCGAGGAAAGGATTGCGGAACTCCTGAGCGAGAAATGTGCATCCGGAACAGTTGTAAACCTGTCGATGGTCGAAGACATAAAGGAACGTATCGGCAATCCTGAGGAGCTCGCCGGAGAAGAGACAGACAACGATACAGAAAGCACAGGAAAAGCTCAGGAAACAAAGGAAGAGAAGAGATCGTGGAAGAACAGGAAGATATACCGTAACATCGACGAAAGGATACTCGGTGGCGTATGCGGAGGACTTGGATCATATTTCGGTATTGACAAAGTGATATTCAGGGTACTTTTCCTCATCTTCTTCCTTGTCGGCTTCTCTGACGAAGGACTCTTCTGCATACCTATGGTGCTGTATATCTGCCTGTGGATTGCAATGCCGGCAGCCAGAACCGTGGAGCAGAAATGTGAGATGAAAGGAAAGCCAATCAACCTTAAAGGGTTCAGTTCCAAGGAGTTTGACATAAACAGAGAGGTAAAGGAAGTTGTTCAATCCCCTGCCGGCAGGACTATAAAACGTGTCGGTGGCGTATTCCTCGGCCTGATACTTCTCATCTGTGGTCTGTGTGGTCTGATTGCCTGCATATTCATACCATCCATGCCATCTCTTATCGAGAATCAGCTCAACCTATATCATCCGGATGCATTTGAGGTCACAATGATGCAGATTGTCACAGACACCACTTTCTGGACTCTCATCCTGGTATCCATGGTGCTGATGTTCGTCGGAATGCTATATGGAGGAATAATGCTTACTTTTGATTTGAAATCGCCTTCATGGAAACCGGGACTTGTTCTGTTCATAGCATGGGTCATCAGTGTTTTCGTCATTGCGGCTTGGGTGGTGAAGACGATTGCAGATGCACTTCCGGGACTGGTCATCTAAAAACACAGACACTCCTGTAAGGGAAATTATACACCGCGGGCGGGCAGATGGAAATCATCTTGCTCGCCCTCAATAATTTATAAGCCATAGGAACATCTGATAGCTGCCAGATGCGACATAACTGCAACGGATTTATACAGAGTAGGATCTAATCATAAAAAATACGTATCTTTGCAGGCTATTTTCAAAAACATGATAAAGATCTTACGTTCATCTATATTAGCAGGAATCGCCATCGGCACAGCAGGCTTCGGTTTCCTTGCCTCCGGCATTCAATCAGAGACCTATGGATCGCTTGTCGGCGCGATAATCTTCTCATTCGGCCTTCTGACCGTTTTGGGATACAAACTGAAATTATACACAGGCACAGCAGGTTTCATAAAGAAGGGAGAATTGGGGGAACTGTTCCTGATTCTTCTTGGAAACATAATCGGATGCTTCCTGGCTTCCCTTTTTGCACGCATCACCCCTATGGATATTCAGGGTGCTGCTGAAAACATTCTAGGACTCAGGATGCGCACAGGAGCTCCACGCTGTGGACTGTTAGGAATCGGATGCGGCTTCATAATGACCTCAGCCATACAGTTTGCACGCACGAAAGAGTACCTTCTGCTTCTGCTCGGTGTGCCGCTTTTCATTGTATGCGGCTTCACACACTGCATCGCAGATGCTTTCTTTTATCTCTGCGTTCCTCTTGCATTCTGGAAAGTGCATGTTCTTGAGATTCTTTCTATTTACGTATGCATAGTTCTCGGCAACCTCATAGGCTGCAACCTCTACCGCATCGTACTGGCAAAAGATCAGCTGCCAAAGGCTTGACCAACATCTGACTAAAGAATATATGTGCACCGAAAGACACCCTCTGCAGCCATTTCTGCCGAAGAACGGACGCATCCTGATGCTGGGAAGTTTCCCTCCCAAGCAGGAGAAGTGGTCCATGGACTTCTTCTATCCCAACTGGATAAACGACATGTGGAGGATAATGGGCCATATTTTCTACAATGATAAGGAGCACTTCATTGCAGAGGTTGATGGAAAGAAGATAAAAAGATTCGACAGGGAAAAATGTGTCGGATTCGCCGGATCTGCCGGTATAGCGATGTTCGATACGGCAAGAGAGGTAAGGCGCCTCAAGGACAATGCATCGGACAAATTCCTTGAGATCGTCACGCCGACCGATATTGAAGAACTGCTCAGGGAGTTAGACGAATGCCAGGCCATCGTAACAACAGGACAGAAAGCTACAGATGTGATCTGCAACACATTCGGATGCATGGAGCCTTCAGTCGGCAACTTCACGGAAGTGACTGTCGGGAACAGGACACTTCGATTCTGGAGAATGCCTTCCTCTTCAAGGGCATATCCGCTGGCATTGGAAAAGAAAGCGGAACATTACAGGAAGATGTATGAATACGAAAAACTGATATGATATGAAAAACAGGATTGGAATCATTGCTGTCCTTATTCTGACAATGGCAGGTTGGACGGCACGCGCTGACGAAGGTATGTGGCTTCCTTCGCTCATCGCACAGAGAATCGGCGATATGCAGGAAAAGGGCTTCAAGCTCGACGCCGAGGACATATACAGCATCAATCAGGCATCGCTCAAGGATGCCGTGGTACTTTTCGGCCGCGGCTGCACTGGCGAAGTCATTTCATCAGAAGGACTTCTGCTCACGAATCACCACTGCGGATACGGACAGATCCAGCAGCACAGCAGTGTAGAGCATGACTATCTCAAGGATGGATTCTGGGCGATGAACCGCAGCGAGGAACTCCCTAACAAAGGGCTTACTGTAAGTTTCCTTGAGAGGATGGATGACGTGACAGAAAGGGTGCTTGAAGGTTATTCTCCTGAGATGACAGAGGACCAGAGAGGCGAAATCGTAAAGAAGAATTCCAAGGAAATCATCGATGAGGCCACAAGGGCTGGAAAAGGCCTCAGAGCTACTGTTGAAGCGTTATATTATGGCAATCAGTATTTTCTGTTCCTTTACAGAGAGTATGCTGACGTACGCCTTGTAGGTGCCCCACCTTCATCTATCGGCAAGTTCGGAGGCGACACCGACAACTGGATGTGGCCACGTCATACCGGCGACTTCTCAATGTTCAGGATCTATGCTGACAAGAACAACGATCCTGCGCCATATTCCGAGGACAATGTACCATACCGACCTAAGAAATATTTCAAGATTTCCACAGGAGGTGTAAAGGAGGGCGACTTCACATTCATCTACGGATTCCCTGGAAGGACTCAGGAATACATCCATTCGGAAGGTGTGAGATATATCGAAGAGATTGGTGATCCGCACAAGATAAACCTCCGAACTCTCAGACTTGACATCCAGAAGAAGCATATGTCACAGAGCCAGAAGGTGCGCATCCAGTATTCATCCAAGAATGCCAGCGTAGCCAATGCATGGAAGAAATGGCAGGGCGAGGTCAAGGGCATCAAGAAGATGAAGACCGTGGAGAAGAAGAGAGAGTTCGAGCAGATGTTTGACAGATGGGCAAAAGGAGGTGAATTCAACGGCGTCGTAGGAAAGATCGAGCAGATCTACAAGGACCTCGAGCCATATTCTTTCGCAACTGATTATTACACAGAGACTGCCCGTACAATCGAACTGGCCAATTTCGCTGCAGGAATTTATGCCGGATTCAAATATGACGACTCAACCAAGGAGTTGAGTTTTGATGCGAAAAAGGCAGCAGCTTCAGCTGAAGCTTTCTATAAGGACTGGTACCTCCCGATCGACAAGGAATGCTTCGTGGCAGTAATGACGGAATTCGACAGAAACATTCCGTCAGAATTCAAGCCTGATTACTTCAAGGCGCAGATGAAGAAGTACGGAAATGCTCAGAAATGGGCGGACGAACTGTTCGGAAAGTCTATTTTCGCAGACCGAAGCAAGGTTGAGAAACTTTTCAGCGAAGGAGCATCGCAGAAGGCACTCGCAAAAGCTCGCAAGGCTGTACTCAAGGACCCTGCAACTATATATGCGCTCGAATTTGCGGAATGGTATAACAGCGATGTAAAACCTCACGCAGCCCGCATGAATCAGGAGCTTCAGCTCGCATATCGTGACTACATGCGCGGACAGATGGTATATTGCCGTACGCAGCGCGTCCCTAAGGCCTTCTATCCGGATGCGAACCTACACTTCGCGTGGCATACGGACACATCAAAGGCTACTCCCCTGCTGATGCGATATATTACAAGCCTTCATCGACAATGAAGGGTATCATCCAGAAAGACAATCCGGATATCTTTGACTACAACATTCCTCAGAGATTCCGTGATGTGTACGCTACCAAGGATTTCGGCCGCTGGACTGACGAGACCGGAGAAGTTCCGGTATGTTTCATCGCCACCAACCATACGACAGGAGGAAACTCAGGAAGCCCGGTAATCAATGCTGACGGCAACCTGATAGGTCTGAATTTCGACCGCGTTTGGGAAGGAACGATGAGCGACATCGTATTTGACCCGGAGATCTGCCGCAACATCTCGCTTGATGTACGCTATGTCCTCTTTACGATCGAAAAGATCGGTGGTGCAGGCTATCTTATTGACGAGATGACACTTGTAGATTAATATCCATACGGACATACACCTATGACAATCACCCTTTCTGCCTATGCAGTGAGGGTGATTGTCATTTTTTCTTGCGAATTATTTGGATGTATCGAAATTAACACTACCTTTGCAGTGCACTACTTTACTAATACACCAAACTTAACAAACGGACACTTTAAAGTATAAAGCTATGATCAAGATTGAAAGCCTGGGATTCACCTACGGCAAGTCATCGGAGAATTTCGTTCTGAAGAACATCAACATGACTCTGGAGGAAGGTCGCATATACGGCCTCCTCGGAGAGAACGGAGTCGGCAAGACTACCCTGCTGACACTCCTTTGCGGGCTCAAGAAACCTCAGAAAGGAAGTATCGACGCTGATGGGCATGACCCATACAGAAGAGAACCTTCATTCCTCTCGGACCAGTATTATCTGAGCGATGAAGTAGCGGCAATGAACATGAAGGCAATCGATTATGCCGCCAACTACGGAAAATTCTGGGAGAATTTCGACATCGAGACATTCCAGGAAATCATGGAAGTCTTCGAAAACGATCCTCTTCAGAAAATGAACCGCATGTCGTTCGGACAGCTCAAGAAGACATACATCGCATTCGCCCTCGCATGCAAGACGAAGTATCTGTTCATGGACGAGCCGACAAACGGCCTTGACATCCCCTCAAAGGCACAGTTCAGAAAGGCAGTCATGAAATATACCCGAGAAGACGCGACGCTGCTGATATCTACTCATCAGGTCAGGGACCTCGAAAACATCATCGACCCGATCATAATCCTTGACCGCCAGGAAGTACTCCTGAACGCGACTGTACAGGAGATTACTGAAAAGCTCTATTTCGACTACACCAACGAAAGACATGAGGATGCACTATACAGCGAGCTCATCCCCGGAGGCAGCATTCAGGTAAGGCTGAACCAGATCGGCGAAGAAAGCAAGGTCAACATAGAGGCTCTCTTCAATACGGTACACCAGCAGAAAGAACTGATAAAAGGAATATTCAACAAATAGACAGATATGAAAAACGATATATTCAATCTCAGAAGATTCGGCAGATACTTCGTCTCAGACATAAGAGGCTGTATCGCCAACTATGGTCTCACCTTAGCCTTGATAAGCATGATGGGACTGATAACCGACCTCATATTCGGAAGCATCAGCTTCGCTCTTGACGGAGATTGGATCGGTGCGGACAGAGGCATGCGTTCCATGGCATTCATCCTCAGCATCTGCATACTGATAATTAACTTTCCAGTAAAATGTTATGGAAAGATTACTGATAAAAAAGCAGGATCTTCATGGCTGATGGTTCCGGTATCGATCTTTGAAAAATTCCTCAGCATGATAATCATCACTACGGTCATAGTACCGGTTGCCGTAATAGGCGTATATCTCCTTGTCGATATGCTTGTATGTGCAGCCGACGCGACATGCGGCAAACCTCTTGCTGAAGCGATCAGCGGCCTGTTCAATCTTCTGCCTAACATCGGCATGACTTTGGAATTGGATATGAGCAATTATCCTTATATTGAAGACTTTGCAAAACAGATGTCATCACCATGGCTCTACATAGATGACTTTATCATGGTCTGCCTTACATTCCTCCTCGGAGCCATATTTTTCAAAAGCGGCAAGAGCGCCAAGACATTTCTTGCTGTCATTGTCTGCAGCACATTCACAACTATAGCAATAACTCCATTCATGAGCAAGATGTTCATCAGCCTCATCGAACAGGCTCAGGCGGTTGAATCTCCAGAGAATCTCAACGCGTTGTTCTCGACAGGTATATTCAGAAATGCAGCACTGATAGACACAATCAATGACACTCTCGTCAACCTGGTTCTTCTGACCGGCATCTTCTTCAGAATCAAGACCCTGAAACATTAATCAGACAGTTTATGGAATTCAATGCCAACAAATCGATATACCTGCAGATCTGCGACGTGATATACGAGCAGATACTCAGAGGAGAACTGAAAGCCGACGAGCGTATCCCATCAGTCAGAGAATACGGCGCGGAAATCGGAGTGAATCCCAACACAGTCATGCGCTCATATGAAAAGCTGACAAATGAAGGCATCATCTACAACAGACGCGGTATCGGTTATTTCATCTGCATGGATGCGAGAGAAATAGTGCTCAAGGCCCAGCAGAAGGAATTCATCGAGACTGACCTTCCTGCACTTGTCAGACGGGCCGAGCTATTGGGCTTGGATCTGAAGTCTTTAATATAGGATATTTTGTAGAATCGGGGAAAATACATACATTTGTCAGGTGCTAGAACATCTGAATGTATATCCTGAATACCCGATGCATATAATCAGACACATATCTATCT
>JAEIGA010006704.1_pt1 | contig 17526 bp, 25 predicted proteins | sample 9270691 | NCBI WGS metagenome assembly JAEIGA01 (sample SAMN17057246, study PRJNA624740) | gut metagenome | biome: biome; isolation source: fecal sample | host: Bos grunniens | place: China: Xizang | collected 2019 | reverse complement strand
GTAAAAAATGGTAAAGATTTTGGCACGATTTTTGCTACATTATATATATAAAGGCACTCGCATTTTATGCATGAATATACATAGAATTGCATAAAAAATTTTTTTCATGCAATTTGTGCATAAATGCATGTATCAAAAAAACATAACGCCTCAAATCGCGGAAAGCCTTGATATATAAGGATTCTTTGATGGTAAAATATGGAAAAAACACCCAAAAAATTTCCATATTTTACCAATGCATTTTGTATACAAGATTTTTATGCATGAATATTCAATGAATATACATTGGTAAAAATTAACAAACGTTGAAATTTCAACGTTTTTGAATGGTAAAATATGTAAATTGTGCATAAATATAAACTTGACAAGGGTTTGTATTTTTGATACCTTCAGGGTGTCAAGTGACACTTTTACATAGTAAAGTACATAGGAGGTAAAAAAATGATGAAATTATACTTTAACAATGCGAACGGATGCGAATATGAAGTGTTAGCTCGTTATTTTAACGATGTAATGTTGTTAAAATCAGAAGGCGGAAATTATATCGTTGCACGTTGGATTCATGGCAACGAATGGGGAAGCGGACATTATTGGATGAATGATTTTGAAAATGCTAAAAAGGATTTTATCAAAATCGCATGGGAAGAATATGCATGCAAAAGAATTCCATCGGATAACATGCCAACAACATTTGAAGATTTCAATCGTATTATGAATGACTTGTTTTTATAGGAGGTGTAGATAATGAATTATGAAACATGGGATGAAGAATACCTTGAAGAAATTGAGGCGATTAATGACATTTTGAACATCAAATAGGAGGTAAAAAAATGAAAGTTAGAAATATCGTTAACGAAAAGGGCAATGTAGTGAAGAATCAATTTGATATTGTGGAAGGTTGCAATCACACTTTTGTGTCGTATGATACCACAATTGCGGAAGTACATCTTGCAAGTGCATTCATCAACATCAACGAGGAAGCATTCAATTATAGCATGACAACAACAAGGCACTTCCTCAATTGGCTTGAAAATGTTTTAACCATTAACAAGCCAACGAGGAGGGAGGTTGAGGGATGGATTAAAGAAGGATTTATACCCATGTCAACAAATTACTATCATACAGACGTTGAAGTTAGAATTATGAGTGAAGACGTGTTGAATAGGGAGGATTAAAAAACGATGTTTGAAATCGTGGGATATATAGATAACTTCGCAACGTGTGGGAACACTTCACACGTTGCGACACGCTCCAAGCGTGCGCAAATTGCGCAACGTTTAATCATAGAGGAATATGCGAAAGTGTGTTGTATTGCACTTGTTGACAAGGGACACACGAACGGAACGGAAGCACATGTTATTTATAACAATGGTATAGTGAAAGTATATAATGCTAACACGCACAAATATATAACCATGTTAATTGCACGCGAGGCACAAATTGAACGTTACAACATCAAGGTTACTAAAACAATGCGCAACAAAATAAGGAAGCATATTTCAGAAGGTTATAACTACATTTAAGGAGGTTGAAATATGGTATATTCAATTAGCGGATATTTACAGAAGTATTATGGATGCATGAACCATGAAGAAAGTATCACATTAGAAGAAGCGTATAGTATTGCGTGGGATAATGCGCAACACGGATTGTATAGTGTTATAGAATCAGAAGCGCAAATCATATATATTGATTGTAATTTGTTAGACGATACTACAATAGATATATATGATTTGATTGAGGATATTACAGATTATTGTTTAATATAGGAGGTGACAACATGATAACCACGATATACGAGCGCAATATAGACAAGGTAACAAGTGCAATCGTTGAAACAAGATACAACAAATATGAAGTATGTATCATGGATTATAGCGCATGTTGCAAAAGGTGTGCAATGTTATGCGATGAAGAAGTCTTCTTGTTTGACTACGTGCCATTATTTGAAAGTGCATCAAATGCAATCGCTTTTGTGGATTCTAATATCAATAATTTAATCTAATAGGAGGATATAAACTAATGACATATTGTGCAACGTATAATAAAAGGTGGAAGTGTTCCGTATTTGTGAAAAAACATATTAATTATAAAATAGGGCAATTAATGTTGAATGCGTTATGCTAATGCATATTCAAAACCATATAGCAATATCATGTTGTTATATGGTTTTTATTGTGTGTATCATGCATTAACTATATCATGTAGTACGATTATATGCTTTTGTGACGCTCTAATATTGTGTGTAACGCACGTTTATATAGTATTTAATAGTTTATATTGATTGATAATAAACTAACGGGAAATCAATGATTTTGTGCCTTGTAATGTAAATTGCTTTTGTAATGCTCTGATTTTGATTCTAAGCAACGTTTATATTGTATTGATACTTTATACCATAACGCTATAAAATCACGGGAAATCGTGCATTTTATCCGTTACAATGCTATATGTTATGTTGTTGTATGTTGTTGTCGTGCTTTTGTTGTGTTGTCGTGTCGTGTTGCATGGTACATGCACGCACACACGCAGGCGCAAGATAGTACAATATAGGTGTGTGTGTCTGTGGATAACTCTGTGGATAACTTTTATAATGGTTATTGTGTTGTTGTGGATAAGTTTTTGGTGTGTTGTGGATAAGTGGATAAAACACATGTTCTCGCGCTTTACCCAAGTAAAGCATGTTCGCGAACACGTGTTCTTTTTATGCAGAAATGCATATAAATTATATGTGTTTCAGACACTATTACAAATATTCTGAAAATTTAAAATCAACCAAATTTAAGGGGTAATATACATTACCCATGTTTTTTTATGCAAAAGTAGGGGGTATTTTCAGAATTTTCAGACAATTCTGAAAATTTTTTCCGCGTAGGCTATCCACATCCCCACTCTCCCCTAAAACCCAACCACACCACACCACTTGCCACCACCATTATAATTTTATAAATTGTAAACCACCTCCAAATAATTGTAAACCAAAAAAAAAGAAAAACACTAAAAACGCCAAAATAATTGTGAAAAATCACAAAATATTGATAAATTTTGTCGAAAAAGTTGTGGATAAAAACAAAAAGTTTATATATAATATATGTATATCTGTTCCAAATGAGAACGCCCCAAAATCGAATGGAGCGAGTGCATAGCACGAGCGTAATGAGAATCGAGCATTTCAAGCGAGATGGGCGTGGCGACCAGATTTGGTATTATAGTTGTCTAAGGTAGGGGTACACAAAAAGTGTACCACACCGTGACAATATAATATATATAAACACGGTCGGGTACACGATTCTGCAAACCCTTGTCCCCCAAGGGCTAGAGCGATTTTGGTAGGTACACGATTTTTATACCATATATAGTATGTCCAAAATTTGGGACACAATATATAGTATCAATAATATATAGCCATACAAGATGTACAACAAGGCTTTGTTGGGCGTTTGTTGCCACCACAAAACATGCATACATATTGTGATTGCCACTCGTATTTCATGACCAAATCAACTATATCTTGTGGCATCTTACTACCATCTGTAAGATAATCATACCAACACAACACGAACCATTTCTCTTTTGCCTCTGCCACGCGATATTTACCTACAAGGTCATATTTGTCAAGCAATACCCTTAGTTCTGCGCACAAGTCCAGAATCAAATCTTTCCAACCACTTGGCAAGGCATCCAACAATATGCCATTATCATTTGGATATGGATATAGCCATGGATATCGTTCTATCAAATATCTATCTTGTTCCAATCTATTTCCTCTTGCTTTTCTAATATTTTTTCTTTGACGCAATCTCTGAGAGTTGTGATAACGTAGATTGGACATTCCGTTCTTTTGTCGATTCTGACATTGCGAAACTCACAATCGTTGCAATCATCATGGTCATCACAATATTGGACGCAATAATCCAACGCTTCGTACATTTTTTCATAATATTTTGTACGCTTTCTGCCTGCACGCATTAGCAAGTCACCTTGATGTTAGGGTTGCTACTTGCCCATGTCATTGTATAATACTTTGGGCAATCACGCATCAACACCATGCAATATCCACATGGCAATCTGTGAGGGCATGGTTCTGGATATGTCTTGTTGGGGTTGTAATAATATGTTGTAGATTCAGATGTTTTACTATAATCATTTACCTTTGATTCATTCATTATAGCCACTCCTCCTTGGCATAAAGCCCACTGCGATTGATTCTGCGATTGATTAGCTTGTCATATGCATCAAAATAAAAACAATCCTCGTCGCCATTGTATGTGACCTCATAATATCTTGTGTCCCCATCTGTCGTTGTAGATAGTAAGGCTTTATTGTTCTGCAACACCTTACTTATCCATACTACGAAAATGTTATAATCATTGATGCGTGGCACAAACCCATTGTCTGTTTCATATTCTGTGCCATTTACATAATCCATTACGAATCTTTTACAATAATTGATAAATTCACTATTCCCCATTGTTTCTCCTTTCTTGTGGGTATGATATTTCTAATCCATATTGTATTGCACATTCCAACTCTACGTTGCAACCCTTTGAATATTCCCAACCATCACATAGCCATAACATATCTGCTTGTGCCAATCCCTCGATTGACCTACCTAACCAATAAATATCCCAATTCTTGATATAATCGAATTGCTCAAAAGACTCCACATATTCTCTGGTTGCATCCTTGAAATATTTACCAACAATTTCTGCCCCCTCGATATGTTCCTTGATATATTGGATTTCCTTTTTTCTGGTTGCTAGGATTTCTGATTCATCCAGATTAGTCATGGGTTGGGATATAAATACCTTCTTACTCATAGTCCACATCCTTTGGTTTATATTTCTTTCTTGGTCTGTCTTTTTCTGTCATATACTTGCCTGTACGAAAGTTTACGCTATGGTCTGCCATTTTTCTATTAAATTCATTCTGGTCTATAACCAATATGGTTTGTCGCGCCCCCTTTGGTTCTGATACGCAATATGTCTTTTTCTTCTTCTTGCTCATCCTCGTATTGCTCCATTAAGTTTTCATCTACAAGAAAAAATTCTGTATGACTCCCTACATCATACCATGTATATCCATCTGCAAACCATACACGAGTGTAATACGATGTAAAGTTGTGGTCATCCATGAATTTTTTCATGATTTTCCATGCTTGTTCTGGTGTATATACATCAGACATTAATAGTCGTTTCTTTCCATGTGAATCTCTAAAATATACGTTCATTCTATTCTATCCTTATAAATGTATTGACAAATTGTTTACGCAACGTATCCTCAATCAAACTTAGGTCTTTTGCTGTAAGCAATTTGTCTTGTACGTTTTGATTTAATTGTCTGTAATTGATTCTGTTTATTTCATATTCAAATGTTTCTGGTTGTGCTAATGTGATATGCCACGCTACAGAATATGCGTTCCACCCTTCCTCTTTGAATTCCTCTTTAAGTCTGCGATTCATTATTTTATAGAATTGTTTTTTATCGTTTGGGTATAAGTAATGAACGTTTTGTATGTTGAGCAAATGATATCCACCATTATTATCTCTTTGTTTTAGCATTTCGTTAAATTCTATAATAGAATCATGTTGCACGCTCAATATCCTTGATATTTCCTTTTCATTGCAATCATGATAGGTCGATGTGAATTTCCCATTATCATCCACTATGTTCCTATATAGTCTGAACGTTTTGTTTTTATGAATCAACGATGCTTTTTCTAATGATGTCAAGCTATCATATATGACCCTTTTGAGCAATCTATAGGAACTTGAAAAGAATATGTCGCTTTCATCCAATATTCTATTGACCATATATTGGTCGTTTGGCATATCCTCTTTTCGTACTTGTAAATTGAACCCATCCAAATATTTATATGGGGCGTTTTTACCAATAAAGTAGTTATGATTGACCATATAAGTCATCTCCAATATATCCCTATTGGTCAATACCACAGACGTTTGATTTGTCTTTTGCTCCAATTCGTAAAAAAGATTGATTAAAAATTGTCTGATATAGGTCGTGAACTTACCATGGTTCTCGATGATTTTCAATTCATCATCGTCTGTATAGACACGACCTATATATATTTTGCCATTTTCTGGCGACAAATCCACATATTGCTTTATACGATTGAGGTGTAGCGTTCTGCTACGTCCACTTTTCTTTTCTTCGCCTATGATTTCACATAGTTTAGGATATTTGATATATTGCCCCTCATATTTTTTAAGTACATTATATGGATTCATTATTCTGTCTTGATTTCAATGCTTGGTAATGTTTCTTGTGCCACGATAGATTCAAGGAACTCACCAGTATCTTTGTATATTACATTTCCTTCATCGTCAACATCCAAGTGCTTTTTTAAGTTTGCCCAATCCACCTCTTGCTTCGTTTTGATGAATTCATAATTGATATCTGCAACTTCCTTGACAAGCTTTGCATCGCCCTTGGAATTTGTGATACCTTTGCCATTTGGCATCACAAACTCTGTCTTAGCAAATTTCTTGATGATTTTTCCAGCAGGCAACGTAATGGATTCTTGCGTTGTTGTTTTCTTTGTTGGAACGTCATCTCTTTCTAAATATTTACCAAGGCATCCAGAAAGATATTGTACAGAACGTTCACATTTGTCCTCCATGTCTTTGATTTGCTTTTCAAGGTTCTCGATTTCTTTTTTGGCTACATCAATAAAATATTGTGTTCTTTTACGTTCCTCTGCAATTTTACTAATAGCCCAATCTGCTGTTGATGCATCTACGATTTCAAATTCTTTTGCGCCATCCTCAACATCGTCATAGCCACCCATTGATTCAATATCGAGTTCATTGTACAAGTTGTTAAATCTTTCCATTCGTATATCCTTTCTCTTTTGTTATTATGTTTTTTAATAGCGCATCTAATTCTTTCCAATTATGCACTACATATCCATCCCAATTTTGCTCTTTATCAAACCCCCTATTGCATTTATACAAAATTTTATATTTGGCATTTGTTTCCTTGAGAAACTCTGCGTTATCATCTATCATGATTCCACCACTCATATCAACTATCCCTTTTGATTTTCCAAGTGGTATCCCACGAAAGTTGATATTTATGCCTATGTCAATCAAATGTTCCTTTATCCAATCATTTTTTCTTTTCATAGCAAGCATGTCCACCTTGCTTACTATGGTGATTGTGTTGTATTGTCCATATCTGCGTAAAGTTGGCAATACATCCTTTTTAAGTCTTAATGTTTGGAAAAATTCATCCTCGCCAAAGACATCAACAATATCTTTTAATGGAATGTCTGGGTACACGTCGCTAAAGTCCCATCTCTTAATATCCTCTGCTTTGACATTCTTGCCAAATCTTTTATTAACAATGCGCACTACGTTTTCCACAGACATTGTGATTGTATCGTCAAAATCTATAAATATATTCATGTTTCTTATTCTTTCTTTTGTTGACTATAAATATAATCCTCGTTGCTTGTATCCTCTAATACAATATTGATATCAAACAATTCTTTGAACGCATTTTGTATATCTGGTAATGTCGTTCTGAACCACTCTTTGCGTGGATTTAATTGATTGACCCTTTGCTTTGAAAAGTGTCTATGCAATGCGCTTTCGACCTCAAAACAATCATCACAATAAGTATATCCATGCACATTCATTCCAAAGCTATGGCTTGCACCAGAACCCAATTCTTTCATACGTTCCTCTACAGACCTTCTTGTAATGCCAATTTTATATTGACCATCCTTCATGTCATCGTTTGATACTACATACACATATCCAGCCCTTTTATGCGTTAATGCATATTCGTTTTCTTTGATTTGTTCTTCTATGTCGTCAATATGTTGCTTTAATTCTGTATCATAAATTTCGTCTTGCTCAAGTTGCTTATTAAATTTATATTGTAAGCTTACTAACTCTTTTTCAAGTTTATCTTGCTCCTTTTGCATTCTTTTTTCTTCTTGGAGTTGTTCTTTGATAATTTCTTTCTCTGTTTGTTCAATTTCTTTTAATTGTTTCTTGTTGAATAGTATTTTTTCTTGGAGTCTGCATTGTTTTATTTTTAAGTCAAGGTAATCCTCAAGTAATTGCATTTCAAATACTCCCAGATTTTTATTAACCTTTTCATACTCTGCATTTATTTTAATAATGGTGTTTTCGATGTTGCTTAATGTCATTTTGTTGATAAGATTGCTACATGTGGCATCAAATGCGCTAATGGCTAACTTTGCAACATTTTCAAACATCTGGTTGCCCTCATTAAGACTCCCACCAATAGCAAGTCGATTGTATGGTATATCTAAGCAACTCAATGTACGTGCCATGGTCTTTTGTTGCCCCATGTTTATTTTAAGGTCTAATGAGTCGTTGATTATTTGATTTGAAATTTCTTCTCTCATAAATTCTCCATGATTCTCATATTATTCCAATGCTATTATAACACTTGTTTCTCGAAAAGTCAACCACCAAATCAAAAAGTGTACCATTTCGTTACAATATATTTTTATTATATAATATATTATATATATTTAGTATATGGTACTTGACATAATCAATATATAGTGTTATAATATACTTGGTAATATTTGGAAAGGAGGAATAATAATTATTATTATACTATAGTTATGTGGAATGAAATGTGTGATAATTTACATATTTCAAGGTCTATGTCTGAAAGATTAAGATATGAAAATAACGAGGATTTGATTTATGATACATATACAGAAAGGATAATAGATGACCAAGAAATATACGATGCAGAAACTAGATTAAGCAAGTATGGCGAGATAGTAGAAGATTTATATGCTTAGTAAATATGGACTTAAAATAAAGAATTTTTCGTGCGGGATTTTATATGAATATAATCTGGGGTTGCGTGAGCATTTAACTTATACCAACGCTATGTTTACTAATAATCTTTTGAGTTATTATTTAGTGGAGCATGGACTTAAGGTATCTAAGGATGGGCGTACCAGAGACATCATAGGCATTAACTTTGACCTTGGCGCAAAGAGTTACGCAGAAACAAGAAAAAAAATAGAGCATAGCATAGAGTTGCAGAAATCAAGTTGTGATGACCCAGAGAATGATGAGCGTTTGGATAATCTCAATGCATTATTGGAATTTGTAGAATCTCACGCAGATGATTATGTTAAAAAGAGCAAAGAGGAAATACGTGAGGAATTCTACACCAACGGAGTAGATATAACTTACACTACATATAAAAAAGATGGGAGCATAAAGAAAAAAGAAACGATACATTACAAAATGCTTTATCGTTCCACTGGCAAGGCTAAATTGGGGTCTTGTATGTTTATTTCAGAAAGACTATATAAGACAGCTCACAATTTTATTTATATGGGTATAAGGATACCAAAACATAATGCTCCCATAGTAGAGGCGAGTGCATATGTATCTCTTGTAGCAAGTTCTGTAGTAGACAGAATCTGCATTGACCCTAAAAATATTTTGATTTTGAATGATGTGCAAAGCTTATTCAATACAAATGTTATTAGTATCGAAACAGACGAGCATAAACATTGTTACGCAAAACAAATCAATGATTATGTTGTAAAGAACGAGTTGTTTGATGGGCAAGCCTTGATTGATTCAAGTATATTCCCATCGTGGGGCAATGGATACATTTTGCTCAGACATCACATGTGCAAGACCGCTGCGTTCAAAGCTAATGTGCAACAATTTTTCAAGGATTATTTTGGCGACGATTATCATGATGCAATAGTTATTGACATGTTTGGAAATGAACATTATGCTCGTGATATTCAGATGATAACAACAAATAATGCTATGAAGTGGTTAAAGTTTGATGTGTCATATGAATATTGGTGCGAACGTGTTGGCATGAATGGTAATATGTTTGGCATTGTCAAGACCGCGCATAAGAGCAAGTTGGGTGAGGTGCAGAAAATGTCATATCAGATGATTAATTCTCTGGATGTTGACATTATGCAAAGCGTTACTCAAGTAAGTAAGGATTATATTATGTCGCTTAAATCTGATGATGATGTGTTTTTACAATACCTAAAAGACAACGTGAACTTTTCTAATGATTTTGATGTTTTGGTTGCGTTATGTGAACAGAATCCAGATTTTATTAGGTGTGATTATTTTAGGGAGCGTAGGAAGAAAATAATACGTAATTATATAAAAAAGTTCAAAACAGGTAAGGTCATCCAAGGTGGGGATAACCTTGTGATGGTTGGTTCGCCATATGCTATGTTGTTGCACTCTGTAAGGGAGGACGTTGAAAAGGATAAGACGTTATTGCCACAAAGTGGCGCTATACAATGTTACACTAAAAGGTTTGCGCCCAATACAAAATTAGCAGGGTTTAGAAGTCCACATAATGGGAAGAATAATATTTTGTCATTATACAATGTGGATAATGAATTATTGGATAAATATTTTGATATAGGCGAACAATGTATAGCTGTCAACTGCATACATACAGACCTACAAGACAGGGCAAATGGTTGCGATTTTGATAGCGATTCGATATATTGTACAGACCAACCAAATATAGCTGACTTTGCGCAACGATGTTATTATACATATCCAACAATCGTTAATAATATTCCAAAAGAACAAAATCATTATACACGCACGTTGTCAGATTATGCAAAGATTGATAACCAACTTGCCAATTCACAATTGGCTATTGGTGAATCGAGCAATCTGGCGCAATTAGCTCTAACGTATACATACAATTTCCCAGATAAAAAATATAAAGATTACGTGTGTATATTAAGTGTTCTCGCACAAGTCAGTATTGATTCTGCCAAAAGAAGATATGATATTGATATAGCAGATGAAATAAAGCGCATAAAAAAGGACATGAATATTAAAGAACATGGGTATCCTGTGTTTTGGATGCATATTCGTAAAGATTTTAGCGAGGATAAAATCAACGATAAACTTGTATGTCCCATGAACGTTTTGTCTGAAATAAAATTTAGAAACGCTCCTATGAAAAAAGGTGTATTGCCAATCAATTATTTCTTAAAAAATTACACGCTCAAAGAATCGCGACGTACATCTCGCAAGGTGGAAAAGTTGATTGAGAAATATTCATTGGAATTGTTCAATGCATACGTAAGCGATGAGGATGAATATTTTATATTACGTAATGATTTCGATGAGTTGATTGAGGATATCAGAAAAATATATATTTCTAAAGAATATCTTGGGTTGATGAGTTGGTTGGTAACAAGAGCTTTCATGTTGACCCCACAATCATATCAGAGTTTTTCTAAGACGCATAAAAATAAAGCGATATTGTTAAAGACATTGTATAGTGTCAATCCAAAATGTCTATTGGAAGTTTTTAGCAAAAATGCGCTATAAATATGCACACGCACAATATATAGTATATATATTAACGTGTTGACATAAGGGTGCTTATGATATATACTATATGTTGTATTCAATATGATAAGAGTATAAATGGATAAAAAGGAGTTGAAAAATAATGGCGAAAGTATCATATAAAGAAGCCATTAAACTAACTGCGCAATATGTTGGGTGTCCTTATCATGTAGCGGATGTTATCATCAAGGCGTATGGTCATATCATTTACAAATTATTACTCGAGGGATATGAAACACGAATGCCTGTGTTGGGTAGGTTTTATTTATCTACTCATAAAGAACAACCAGAGAGACAATGGAAAGACCCCAGAACGAATGAATACGTTACGTTAGCCCCAAAACCAGCCTACCAAAAGCCAGACTTCAAATTCTTTCCTAGTATTATAAAAGAGGTTAGAGAAAAAACAGAAGGGAACTTGTTATAATGGGCAGAGCTATAGGTTTTACTGAATTAATGAGAAGATTGTCGAACAAAACCAAATTGTCTGAAAAGACTGTTCGTAAAGTTTATGATAATTTATTTCTGTTGATTTCTGAGGAATTGAGATTTGCTGGTAGTGTTAAATTAAAACGTATAGGGGTGTTTTCTGTTAAACAAAATGGCGGGCGTGATAAAATAGTGCCAAAGCCAGATGGTAGTGTAGAGAGTATGTTTATAGAACCTTATTACACTATTAGATTCAAACCATCACCAGAATTTATTAATTATGTAAATGGTAAATTGGTACATAAAGATGCTAAAAAGCGTGAGCGAAAAGGCACTTTGACGAAGAGTGATAAGGCGTTATTAAAATATACAACAGATGATAGAGAACGTAATTTAGATATTGCGTTAGAGAAATTAGCGGAGGAAGTTAAAAATGGCGAAAGATAAATATGTTGTTTCTTCAACGGTAGATATTGTTGGAACTTTGGATTATAATCAAAATGAGGATTTTGTTGTTTATATCGAACAAGGTCGTGGGGATAATATTATTGTAAAAGAAATCAATCTTTTGGATGTTCTAAAGCCTTGTGTTGGTAGACAAATATCATTAAAACTTACAGATGAAGAGGATGGGTGTAATGAATAGTTATGAACAAAACTTGCGCACATTGATTGATAAGGTTGATGGCACTCTTGATATGGGGTGGCAAGAGGTTTGTGATTATATTGGCGCAGACATTCATCCAGATTCTTTACGTAAGGCGTTTGCCACGACAGATTATGGTGGTTATAAAGTGGCTAAATATCTCATGGATAAAACAGCGCATGAGCTAACAGATGACATGATTAAAACCTTGCAATCGAAAAAAGACGAGGAATACAAAGAGCGTGTGAGATTACAAGACGCACGCAGAGAGTATAATAAGGAGCTTAGGGCAGAGGCAAGGTATGAAAATCTTGTCGAGGTTATGCGAGATTCCATAGAGTATATGCCAAATCTTGAATTTCGTTCAAAACATGTAGATTCTAATGGCGTAAAAGCTATATTGCTTGTAAGCGACTTACATTATGGGGCATTGATAGATAACCCAATCAATTTTTATGATACAAGTGTTTGCAAAGAGCGCATGAACACACTTCTTAATAAAACTATTAGATATTGCACCATTCATCGTGTCAAAGAATTATATGTCAATCTTGCTGGCGACCTTGTATGTGGAAACATTCATTTGGGTAGTCGTGTCGAACAAGAGGAGGATATTATAACGCAGACTATGCAAGTTGCAGAGCTTCTTGCTAATTTCTTATCAGAGTTATCCAAGCATGTTGATAACATCGTGTTAGTTTGTGTTCAAGGGAATCATTCTCGTGTCAACCCAGATTTGAAAGCTAATCTTAATCAAGAGAATTTTGAACGTATCATTTTTGAGTATATTAAAATGAGATTGCCAGAAATCAAAATGTTAAGAAATGGCAACGAGGATTGGATTGTATATGATATTGGAGATAAGAAAATTTTTCTTGAACATGGCGATAAGTCATCCGTATCCTCTGCAAAGGAAAAGGCGGTAAATATGGTGGGATATGCACCAGATGTTATATTGTTTGGGCATTTTCACCACATGGAATTGAATGATAAGAATGGAACTGACGTTGTGGTTAATGGTTCTGTTATGGGGGTTGATTCTTACGCGATTAGGCGTAGATTCAATACGAATCCATATCAAGTGATGCAAGTATATGATGGGGATGATACTTGTACATATAAATTAGTATTATAGTTCATTAAGGGGTGATGTATAATGAGTTTTGGATGTGAATGGTTAGATAATGTTACATTACAATCAAGTGGCTCGTTTCCTTGTATATATGTAAAAGAAAATTGGAGCAAGGGAACGCTACCAACGCCATATCCATGTTTAGCTATTGAAAATTATGTGGCTACACAAGCGTTAGCGGTAACACCAGCAGCGGCCACTAAAGAATCATATTGGGGTACAGCAGTATCAGCTATGCAATCTAATATTGCAATCGCAGATGGTAAAATTACTGGCACGTTAAAATATTTGGATGAGGGGCAACTTGTTACAGATTGGGGCGCAGGCAATTTCATGGCGTTAAAATTTACAGTACCAGATGTTGCTACATCTTGTAAGGTTGGTCTTGACCCATCTGTGAGTAGTGGTCTGGTAGAGCTTGACGAGGAAAAGGATGGTGTGTTTAAGATTACTGATAATGAGACACAAAAGTTTGTTATTGTAACGACAGATGGTACACATACATTAAGACAAGAATTTGATTTATCTGAATTAGTTTGTCAAACGGAATAAAAAAAATCATTTAGGGGGTTGACATATCCCCACATACGTGGTATAATATGTTTGCAAGGTTGAGATAAGGACATGAAACCTTATCTCACCTACGAACATTGAAAATAAAATATCTCACCAAAGTGTTTTTGGTCAACTCAGTGCAGAGGTTTAGCAAACTGCTGAGAGGCGATGTATGAAGCGAAGCGCAAAACAAGGATACTTGTAAGTGGGTCGTGCGTCCGATTCGTGAGGTTGGGCGCGGAGGTAAAAATTACCAAGTTCAAATCGTTGTACTGATTGTTGTGAATGTCAAAGTTACGGTCTGGTGGTCGAGGTAATAGACGCTCCAGTGGAGAATAAGCCAATATACTATTGTTGTGGCGACAATAGCCACTGTTGGTAATGCCAAATAACTCGATTCGCGGTGAAGCATAGAAATATGTGTATAACACCAGTTGGCGGTACAAGTAGGAGAAAGCGCGACCAAAGTATGAGAAGGAAATTATAAAAGTGTTCTGGCTACAAGAGTACACAATATAACTTTAGTGAAAGTTCTCTGAAAGTTGCAAGGAAACAAAATCTTGCATGGGCGATATATGCGACACCTGTGTTAAATATATTAGGCGAAAGCGATGGCTAATTGCTATTGGGTAGCTCCCTATAGCACACGTTAGTTGTCCCCATTGAACGAATATGACATGGATAATGATTGGCAAGGCGAAGGTCTGACTTGAAAATACTTTGTTGAGATATTTTGTTTTATGTTGATACTGCGGTGTGGCGAAGTTGGTTAACGCACTGGACTTTGACTCCAGCATTCCTCTGTTCAAGTCAGAGCACCGTAGCCATCGTGTCGTTGGTGTAAAAGTAACATACGTGCAAAGGTGTACGAGAAGTTGGGGCAGTACCAACACGCACGACCAGAATTCTTGTTTGCGCAACAAGTAGGTGGAAAAGAACGCCGAAGCATAAATGAGCCATTTGTAAGTGGTTCTTTGCGGAGCGACCCTAGGGAGGGATAGTCATTTGTGTGGATAGTAAACGTATCCCAACCAATTACCTAAAGCGTATCACGCCCATCGTATGGTGGCAAGGTGCGAAAAAGATTGGTCATATACGGATGTGGCGGCTACATTTTATTGTAGCCACTCAAATAAGCAGATAGTGATTGCAACACGATAAGGGGAATAACCCTATCCCCTTCTGCTTATTTATGACAGGGTGTGTAGAAAGGGTGTACACAATGGAAGAAGTTTGGAAAAGATTGATTTATCATGGAAAAGATTTAGGTGACTGGTATGAGGTTTCTAATTTAGGTAATATTAGAAATGCGAAGACTCACAGAATAAGAAAATTAAATACTTTGCAAAAAGGATATTATTTTGTAGGCGTTTCGATTGGCAGTCGTAACGTAAAGCCATGCATTAAGGTTCATCGTGCTGTTGCAGAAACGTTTATACCTAATCCAAAGAATTTGCCAGCAATTAATCATATTGATGGCAATAAGTTAAATAACATTGTTGAAAATTTAGAATGGTGTACGTACAAAGAAAATACAATGCACGCGATGCAAACTGGATTACGTAAGCCACAACCACGTAGTTATCATAATTCTTGTTGTAAATTGAATAAAGAGCAAGTAGAATATATTAAAAAATTTTATATTCCTTATGATAAGGAATATGGGAGCAGAGCGTTAGCAAGAAAGTTTAATGTAACGCACTATGTTATTTTAAGAGCTTATAATTATAAAGAATGATTCAATTGTGACTACTGTTTGCACGTTTCATCCGTCACTCAAAACTTAGTAGAAATGTGCATTATGCTTGCGTGTCGGAATTAGAATACGAACAGGACTTAAAATCCTGCGCCTTTATGGATTGGGGGTGCAAATCCCCCCGCAAGTACCATGATATAGCAGATTAATCTGGTAAAGATACAGGCTGTGAACATGTCGCAGTAGTAGCAACCAATTTGCGTAAATCTTGGGTAGGGGCAGTACCTACATCTGCTACCACAATAAAAAAAAATGAATTTGGCGGGTTCATCCAGTAGTTAGGAATCAAGCCTCATAAGCTTGAAGTCGTTGGTGCAAATCCAACACCCGCAACCAACACAGTTGTGAGTCTGTTAGAGTTTCGGTTCAGCCTTTTCCGCTCGTAAAATTCTCCGTGGTGACCACGTTAGGAGTCAAGCGGTGGCAAGCACACAGCCGATGTAGAGTGTGGCTAAAGGTTAGAAGATAAAAAGGAGAGGGGGAGAGGTACTACACCCATTGACGTATTCAATAAGCATAGTAAATTTAAGAGAGGTAACGATGCGACTTTGAATCTTCGATTTTGTCTATCCACCACGAGTGGAAAAGATTTCTGAAAATGTTATTGGTTGAGCAAACCAATAACATTTTTTGTTATATGAAGATAAATGATATAAAACGACATAAAGGCAACACGACTTAAAATAAAATCACATGAATTAAAATGGAGGTTGCTAATGGTAGTTACACTAACGTGGGCTTCAATTGCTACGGTCGCTGGTATTATTGTGGCTTTAGGGAGTGCTTGGAAAGTTATTCTAGAGGCGAAAAAAGCATTGAATCGTCCAATGGATGAAATCAAAGCTAAGTTTGAACATTACGATACGTGTTTGGCAAACGATAAAAAACGTTTGGATAACCTTGAAAGCGCTTTGTTAGTTCTAAGTAAGGACAACGAGATTGAATTACGAGCTTTGCGAGATATTGTAAATCATTTTAGGACAGATAATAATACTGGTGAAATGAAAAAGATTGAGGACGATATTGATGAACATCTAATTAAAAGATTAAATAACATACAACATTAAGGTTGTATGTTATTTCAAGCATACATGTGCATATTGTATGTTTGAAATAACATATAAAAAAAGGAATGAAACGGAAAGAAAGGAGTGGGGGTATGGCGAGTGCAATACCTATTACAGAATCGTATTGTATTGGGTGTGGTAGACCATATACGATAGATAAATTTTATAAATCTCCAAATCCATTACATTACAATGGCGTACTACCATATTGTAAAGATTGTTGCAATAGAATGGTACATGGTTATATAAAAAAATATGGCAATCTTGAAAGTGCGTTATGGATGTCTTGTGCGAATCTGAGTATTCCGTTCACTAAACGAGTATTTGAGGAGTTGGAACGTAAAATATCAGAAAAAGATAAGATAGGTAGTAATTTTAATTATGTTGGAAATTACCTACAAGTTTTTAATTACGTTCGTAAGAAATCTGATAATTGGACAGAGTTTGGGGACACAGACGTTTCGTTTGGTGACATTAAGAATATTCAAAAGCATGAGGAATCTATAAAAGCTCAAGCAGAGCAATTCAGATTGGATTGGGGGTATCATGAGGTT
>JAEIGA010006703.1_pt1 | contig 17528 bp, 15 predicted proteins | sample 9270691 | NCBI WGS metagenome assembly JAEIGA01 (sample SAMN17057246, study PRJNA624740) | gut metagenome | biome: biome; isolation source: fecal sample | host: Bos grunniens | place: China: Xizang | collected 2019 | reverse complement strand
GCAAGGCGCAGCTCAGAGTGCAACAAAGGATTCAGTTCTTTAAACATTTTTTCTTGTAATTGAGTATATGGCCCGAAACGACAAGCAACAGGAACATTATCACTGCAAAGATAATACATTCTACCAAATAGCGTTCCCTTCCTGCAAATTGTTCAAGGGTAAGAAAACGTACAAGTACACCCCGCGTAACAGGAAACAATAGCGAAGAAAATATTGCTGCATAGCCGATACGTTTCACTATCTTGTCCTTCACAACAGCTGCAGTAGTTGCAGTGCCGACTCCTATAAGGATAATTACATCGACAAAGATTCCTTGAAAACTGCCCAATAAAGGCAACAGAAAAGCAGCTACACCTATTGCACACCACAAGGCATTTATGCAGCGGTCAATGTAATTGGTTACAGTTTTCTCCTGTTTATTAAACAGCAACATAAGCAGCCATCCTACTAACGGAATCGCGAACCACCCCCACAGATAAGGATAGAATTCCTCTACACAGGCAACGATGATCGCCTGACATATTGAAACGATAACTGTCGTATATCCCCAGATGAGGAAAGGCGTTCCAAGATTCTTTGTCATTCGCGCACGCGAATCATTAATCATCGAGGTTATGAGCTCCAGGCTCTCGGCCTCATTCATTCTTTTTCCTTCCATAATAAATTCTTTTAAAGTTTGAGACATGGATATCCGCCACAAATATAAAGTAGTTTATTTTATAAACCAAATATTCGGATTATATTTTTCATATTCCGCTATCAGCTCATTATAAGAAGGTATAAAAAATCAGAGCGCCCAATGAGAGCGCTCTGAAAATATAATTAAGATTCAAATTACATCAGACTGTTTGCAAGTGCAAGGATTTCCTCACCAATCGCGTCGGCAGCCTCCTGTGTAGGACCCTCGGAATAGATGCGAATGATTGGTTCTGTATTGCTCTTGCGCAGATGCACCCATGTCTCGGGGAAGTCGAGCTTAACGCCATCGACAGTATTGATTTCTGCCTTGCCTGCGTATGTAGCCTTAATTTTCTCAAGGATAGCGTCAACATCGCAACCAGGTTTGAGGTCGATGCGGTTCTTGCCCATGAAGTAAGCAGGATATGTAGCACGAAGTTCACTTACTGTCTTCTTCTCGTGAGCGAGGTGGCTCAAGAACAAACAGATACCTACCAAAGCATCACGACCTGCATGACAAGCGGGATAGATGACTCCACCGTTACCCTCGCCGCCGATGACAGCGTTTGTCTCACGCATCTTGGTAACGACATTTACCTCACCTACCGCAGAAGCAGTGTACGTGCATCCGTGCGCGTTAGTCACATCGCGGAGAGCACGTGTTGAGCTGAGGTTAGATACTGTATTGCCAGGAGTGTGCTTGAGGACATAGTCGGCAACAGTAACGAGTGTATACTCCTCGCCGTACATCTCACCGTTCTCGCAAATGATTGCCAAACGGTCAACGTCAGGGTCAACAACGAAAGCGACATCGTTGCCACCTTTTGCCATAAGTCCCATGATATCACCAAGGTTCTTTGCAAGAGGTTCAGGGTTATGCTGGAAGTCACCTGTAGGCTCACAATAAAGCTTGTCGACCTTTGTAATGCCGAGTTTCTCGAAAAGTTTCGGAAGAATGACACCACCCACAGAATTCACACAATCGATAGCAACCTTGAAACCGGCAGCTTTGATAGCCTCAACGTCAACAAGAGGCAGTGCAAGTACTGCATCAATGTGCTTATCATCGTAAGACTCGTCGAGACGATACTTGCCGAGTGTCTCGACATCGGCATAATCAAACTCCTCTGCTGCAGCTATACGGAGAACCTCCTGACCTTCGGCTGCATTCAGGAACTCACCTTTCTCATTCAGGAGTTTGAGTGCATTCCACTGGCGTGGGTTGTGGCTTGCTGTAAGGATGATACCGCCACATGCGTCTTCCATAGTGACTGCGACCTCAGTCGTAGGAGTTGAAGCAAGACCTATATCTACAACATCGAAACCCATACCCATGAGAGTTCCGCATACAATCTTGTTGACCATTTCACCCGACAAACGCGCATCGCGACCTACAACAATCTTGTTGCTTGTCTTGGTGGTTGTCTTACGAATCAGCGCTGCATACGCCGAAGTTAGCTTCACAACATCAAAGGGGGTAAGACCCTCATCGGCTCTGCCACCGATAGTACCTCTGATTCCCGAAATAGATTTGATTAGTGTCATATAAGTTTTTTTGGTGTTTTGGTTATTCTTCGGATTCTACGACAACATCTCCGTCCTCATAATCGTAAAGGTTCTCGGGTTGGAATGTTATCTGGTAGAGACACGGATAGACATAGGTCGATGCAGTAACCGTACCTCGCGAATGCGGCACAATAAGATTCACCTTCGCAAGCTGTGACTTTGAACGGGTAAAGCAGAGATAGTTGAATGGAGTAAGCCACCCTGTAGGGACTGCATTACCGTAAATGGTAGACATCATGCCGGAAGTAAATGTTGCGGAATAGGTACCGCTCTTGTTCTCGACACGCATCTCGTCGGCCTCGCTCGCATATAGATTGGATGAGATAGTGTCGCCTTCCTGTATATTGTATTCATAATAGCGAACAAGCATGTTGCGTTTATCCCCATCATTGATTTTGCGTGCATCAGCGGCATCCTTTGGATTTCTCACAATCTGCATATACACATCATCAATCTCGACAAACTCATTCTTGGCAACATCGGTCATCGAATCATTTGCGACGAAATCGGCATATGAGATTATCTTGATTCCGTTCTCACGGATGAACTCTTTCACTGCGCTGCGCTCTTTCTCTTTCATATCCGAATATGTGAGACTGTCCTCACATGCAACAAACAAAAGTGCCGGCAAGAGCAGATAAAGAAAGTTTGATATTCTGTTTCTATTCATACAAATCTATTCATTTTCCGGGCGCACAAGCGAAAAGAACGCCCAAAACATTCAAAAGTACAATTTTTTGCGAAGATACAAAAACAAAAGAGGATTTTACTCAATATTTTTCCAAATAATCTTAAAATAACAATTATTATCACCCTCTGCGTCACAAAACGAACTTGCAGCTATTTGTTCCACGGTACTATGAGGTCAGTTTGTCACTGAATTTGAACAATGCAGCCCTGAATATCTCTACAGCTTCAGCCATGGTACACAACAGCTCTCCGCCCGAAGCATTCTTGTGGCCTCCGCCATTAAAAAAAGCCGCAGCGACCTCGTTACATGGAAAATCGTCGACACTGCGTAACGATACGTTTATCTTCCCGGGCTGTTCCTCGCGCAAGAAACATGAAAAACGCACACCTTTTATCTGTAAAGGCTGGTTTACAAGCCCTTCGGTATCCCCTTTCACAGCATAGTAGCGCATCAGTTCCTTGTGTGTAAGGGTAATCAGCGCTGAATTGTATTTCCTGTACAATTTCAGTTTCTCGGCCATGACATATCCCCACAGACGCATTCGTGAAAGCGACGAATTATAGAACACCTTACGATATATCAGGTCCTTGTCAATTCCTTTTTCAAGCAACGCTGCTATGATGAGGAATATATCCTTGCGTGAGGAAGCATAGGCAAATGCACCTGTATCGGTCATCATGCCGGTATATATACAGCATGCCACATCGAACGACACTGCACCGGCTCCCGAAACACCTGTTATAACACGATAGACGAGTTCCGATGTAGAACATGCCTCGGGACAGGATATGCACACGTCAAAGGTGTCATCTGGATGCAGATGATGGTCTACAAGAACCTTTGGAACCGCAGTTCCGGCAACAGGCTCGGCAGCATTCCCTAACCTCGACAAAGAATTGAAATCAAGACAGAAAACGGCATCTGCCGATTCAATGGCATTGCAAGCCCGCTGTGAATCACTATCGAAAAGCAGGACATCACCTACCGACGGCAACCAGGAAAGGAAATCGGGAAAAGCATTGGGTAGCACCACGCAGACATCCTTGCCCAAAGCACGAAGATAACTGCATAAAGCAAGTGAAGAGCCAACTGCATCGCCATCGGGATTCTTGTGTGAAAGGACAACAAACCTCTTACCACTCTCCACGACCGAAGCTATTGCATCAAGTTTCTCCTGTAGAATAATATTTTCAAGCATACTCATAAGTTCTTTACAAAAGTAATAATAAACAGACAAACATTTCTATCTTACCCGGTTTTTGTTGCAATTTCCGCAAAAGAGAGTCGCGGTCACTTCCCCCTCATCTGATGAATCTCAAAACCGTCATCCGATGAAACGATTCTCAACGCTCCTGTATGTGATATATCGACAGGAGCAATTCCCATCGCGGCACACTCCTTGATTATTCTGTTGCGGCTATGACGATAGAGCGATGCGTCAATGAGGATACAATTTGTCGGATAGACCCCCATTAGTTCTTTGATGTTCCCCAAGAAGCCTCGGCACAAAAGCAGTATATCTACCGGTTCTACATATTGATTTTCCATCCACAAAGGATTGTCAAGCATGCACAACTTGAGACCGGCAAAAGTGAATACCCCGTCGGCCATGCACACACCATGCAAAGAGTCACACCCCCACATCCATAAAGGTTCGGGCAGACGTTCACGTTTGACAAACGGGACCGAAGAGTATTCATACTCCGCATCGACACAAGGCACCGTAGAAACAAGAAGATTTGTCTTGTCCTTCATGACAAGGTGTACAAGAGGATTCTTGCGGTTGTTATAAATTACGATATAATCTTCGGGAGAGTCTTCACCATGTTCCAAATAATAGAAGAAAGAAAGCACCGTGGCACTCAATGAGACAAAAGCCAGCAGCCACCATTTGCACCGTACAAGAGCAACTGCAAGCAATAACAGAAGAGACGCGACACAAAAAGCGACAGGCAATGTCGCTGACGGCAACGCAAACGCCCCTCCCGGAAGTGAAGCCACAAACACCACACCGCCATTCATTATCTCTATCACGCACGACAGCACCCATGCAACACACGATTGCACAGCAGGTAAAAAAGCGAGCACCCAGACAAGAATTGCAAGCGCAACGACTGCAAAAGCCAAAGGCACCACAAACAGATTAGTAAGAAGGAAATAGAGAGGAAACACGCCGAAATAGTACCAGATGAACGGCAATGTTCCTACCTGTGCCGCAAATGACAGCAACAGCATATCCACAACACTTCTGTAAATTCTGCCATGACCGTCAGCATTCACAAGGTGCCGCATCGGTGGCATTATACATAGAATAGAGAATACCGCAGAAAAAGAGAGTTGGAAACTTATGTTAAAAAGCAGATGCGGTTCCACTACAAGCATAACTATTGCCGCAAAAGCCAAGGAATTGAGCGATGAGCTGTCACGGGAGCATAGTTTACAGAAAGACATCAATGTGAAAAGTATGGCAGCCCTTGTAACAGATGGCGACAGACCTGCAACAAACGCAAAGCCCCAAATCACAATTACAACAACAAGTTCTTTCAATATCGAAAGCCGGATATCATACACCCTTGGCATCAAAAACATCAGCAGCATATACAATATGCCTAAATGAAGCCCGGACAGCGCCAACACGTGGCTTGCTCCGGCAGCCGAATAACTCTCTTTGAGTTCCTGTGGAAAGTCTCTCTTTTCACCGACGGTCAAAGCCGACAGCAATGCGAGACCGTCACCCCCGAATCCCAAATCCCTGTACATCGAAACAATTCTGTCGCGCAGCAGCATAGCCCTCATATACAGAGAGAGGTCTCCTCTACCGCAATACCGCCAATCTCCGTCTCTAAGATAGGCGGAACCGGTCACCCCGTTTACATAACTGTAATATTCATTATCGAACTCAGCCGGATTTCCGGCATTTTCGGGGTTGCGAACAACTGTTTCAAAAAGGAGATTGTCACCAACTTCAAGCAAGCCGGAATCGACCGTACGCTGAAAATAGAGCGTGACCAGTCCCTCACCCCTTACACCCCGTACTCTCGAAGTGTCGGGCAAAGACACTTTGGCAAGCGCTTTCACACTACTGCCCCGTACGGCAGGGACCTCAAGTAACCGGGCTTCATAACACAATTCAGAATCGCACCATGAGTCCTGCATACGCGAACGTTGCCCGGACTCGACAAAAAGGCCGAGAGAGAACATCGTAAGCAGAGCGCCTGCACCAAAAAGCCACACCGGGACACGCCGTGAAAGCCCAAACAGCATAGATACCACCGACAGGGAAAAGAGGGCATAGATAATTGTCAGTCCGACAGCACCATGCCACCCGACAGCAATTCCGGCCATAAGCGGTATGGCCAGTTTCAAAAGAGGATTCGATTTGAAGATATCGGTATCAGTCACCCTACATCACATTGCACGCAAAGCAGAAATTACAGCATGCGGAGCAGCATCCTTGAATACGGCATTGCCGGCGACAAGAGCATCGGAACCGGCATCGGCAAGCAATTTGCCGGTATTCACATTGACCCCGCCGTCGACCTCAATAATAGCCTTGGAACCGGTAGAGTCTATAAGAGCACGAAGTTCCTTCACCTTCTCTACCGTGTGAGGAATGAATTTCTGTCCGCCGAATCCCGGATTGACACTCATCAGAAGGACAAGGTCGAGTTCCTCTATTATATCTTTCAGCAGACACACTGGCGTTGAAGGATTGAGTGTGACACCGGCCTTCATCCCTGCATCCTTTATCTGCGTAACAGCCCTGTGCAAGTGTGTACAGGCTTCGTAATGAATATTCATTATTGCGGCATCCAACTCCTTTAGAGCAGGCAGATAATTCATTGGATTTACGACCATGAGATGCACATCGAGAGGCTTTTCGCATAGTTCTGCAACATATTTCAACACAGGAGGACCGAACGAAAGATTCGGAACGAACACACCATCCATTATATCGATGTGGAGCCAATCGGCATCACTGCTGTTTATCATTTTCAAATCCTCTTGAAGGTTGCCGAAATTAGCCGACAACAACGATGGTGAAACTATCTGTGCCATAATTACATTAACTGTGAAACAACAACGTGCTGCTCCGTAATACAAATGCGAAGATAGCACAAAGCATGTTTAAAAACAATACCGGCAGATAAAATTCTTGCACATGACACCCAAGAAGAGGGCGACAGGAATCATATTGCACCGTTATTGTTTGGATTAACACATTTTTTTATTTAATTTGCAGAAGATAGAACCGCATCTACAAGAACACAAACAAGAACTATAATATGAAAAGAACAGTCCGATTCATGTGCTTGCTGACACTGATGCTCGCAATCACATCACAAATCAACGCAAAAGTCACCGACATTTTCTCAAGTTCCTTCGCTAAAGGAACTCCGGTACACATAAGCAACAGCCGCGACAAAGGTTTTGCCATTAAGGCCGGACAGACCGACGAAGCTGTCAAAAGCGGCAAGGCTGCATATACAACCGACGAGATATGGTATCTTGTAGGCACAGCCGACGGATTCACGCTGCACAATCACGCCGTAGGCAAGAAATACGCAGTAAAGCTCGGGGGCAATGAGAGCGGAGCCGTCGCAACAATGGTTCCTGCCAGTGAAGGTACATTGCTTGCCCTAACCGCACAATCCGATGGAAGCTACACCATATCACCTGCCGAAAACACAAATGTGAGTTTCAACATGTTCGGCGGAGCAGGAAGAGATATAAGGCTCTACAGCAGCCGGGACGACGGCAGCCACTGGAACATAAAGACCATAGATACAAGTCGCGCACTTACCATCAAATATAACGTAAACCCGGATGGTGCCCTTGACACCAATTACAAGATTGGCGAGATTGCCATTGCCATAAACGGGGAGAACGGCGCAATTGAACTCGACAGGAACAGGCTGCCAGAGACAACCGTATGCTACCTTCCAAAAGATGCCCAAGTGGCAATATCCTGCAAGAAAGCATATCACGGATGGGAAATGAGCATAAATGGTTTGAAAGAGGTGTCCGAACAGACACTCCCAAAGGATGGGCTCACTGTCAACATCGACATAACCGCCGACAAGAACAATCGTTATCAGTACCTCTACTACTCACCCGACGAGAAAGGTATTCCCTACCGCATACCGGCCATTGTCACCACCGCCAATGGATATGTATTCGCAATCAACGACTATCGCCCGTGCGGTAACGACATCGGTTTCGGCGAAGTAGACCTTGTCATGCGCCATAGTACAGAAGCCGGTGACGAATGGGACGGACACTCATGGAGCGAGCCTATAAAGATTGCAGACGGTTTAGGCAGGGATGCGCCTGAGACATGGCTTACCGGATTCGGTGACCCCGCTGTCGTTGCCGACCGCGAGCGCAACGAAATCCTTGTGATGAGCGTATGCGGCAACCGCGTATGCTGGAACGGCAACTATGGAGCCGGCACCGAAGAGAACCCCGAGAATCCGAACCGCATGGCACGTCTGCGCATCAAATACAACGAGGAGACAGGCAAATGGGAAGCAAGCCAACCCGTAGAGGTCACATACGAGATATACCCTCTGTTCAAGGATAAGAACGGGAAAGCACATGTAGGCTCAATGTTCATAGGAGCCGGACGCATAGCACAGAGCAGCATGATAAAGGTTGGCGACTACTACCGCATATATTGCGCTGTGTGGGCTGTGGAGACCGGCAGCTACCGTCACCACAACTACGCACTCTACTCGGATGACTTCGGCGAAACCTGGCACCTTCTCGGCGAATTGGGCGATGATTTCAACGACAGCCCTGCACCCTATGGCAACGAGCCCAAATGTGAAGAGTTGCCCGATGGCAGCGTGCTCTTGAGTAGTCGCAAGGGACACGGACGCTATTTCAACGTTTTCCATTACACAAATTTCGAGAGAGCCGAAGGCTACTGGGACGGTGCTGTGGCAACCGACCAGGCAGGTGACCTCAAATTCGGCCGCAACGACACGAACGGCGAGCCGTTGCGCATTGGCAACATCTTGTTCCAGTCGGTACCCACAGGCGATAACCGAAGCGGCGTATCCATTTTCTACAAGGAATTGAGCAACGACCCGGCGACATACACACCAACCGAACTTTCAAAAGGATGGACAAAGATACAGATAACAGACCGCGAGTCGGCATATTCATCAATGTGCATACTCCCCGACGGAAAAATAGGACTATATTACGAAGAAGAGCCCGGTGGTTATTCAATGGTATACGTTCCGATAAATATTGAAAAAGCTCTCGGAATAATCACATACACACAAGGGTTGGTCGACAAATGCGAAACTTGCGGTGAAGGGAAATATGAAGGCATTGTCACCGTGGAATCTGTCGTCGAATGCGACGAAAGCGATCAATGACAAAACAAAGTTTTGTTATCGACGAGTTTTGCAGTGAACGTCGCAGGCAGCATCGCTGAAAGTGATGCCCGGCGGTACACGAAAGAGTAAACGAGTTTGTTATTGCACTCACTCGCAGCCTTGATTGCGCCGGATTTTTATTGAAATTACTTCTGCTGATAAAAACGTTGAGAATTTCATCCTAACAGCGATGTCTAACGACTACCCCCCTGCAACTGATTTGCTGGTGAGCCCCGAAATGCCACCTTGTTTTTAGCATATCAATAATAATCTTTGTAAAGATAGCTATATCAAATGATTACAACGATTTTATCCTACTTTTGTCCACCCTGCCCCATTTCAAGGAGACGAGGGCTATCGACTGCATATAAAAAAAAGGAGAGTAGCATACTACTCTCCTTATATCATCAAACCTTGCGGTTGTTTCTTACTTCTTCAAAGCCTCATCAGCCTTGCTCTGTACCAACATCTCCTCTGCGAACATGTAAGCACCGGTCTTAGGTGATTTAACCAATTTTACAACCTTAACAAATTTCTCCCTATCACCAGTCTGGAGGGTTGCAACTGCTTTCTTAGCCATCTTATATTACTTAATTTCTTTGTGAACGGTTACTCTCTTCAAATATGGGTTGTATTTCTTCAACTCCAAACGCTCTGTAGTGTTCTTGCGGTTCTTTGTTGTGATATAACGAGACATACCGGGAACACCGCTGGTCTTCTGCTCTGTGCACTCAAGAATAACTTGAACACGATTTCCTTTAACCTTCTTAGCCATAATTTCTCCCTCCTTAATTAATCGAGTACTTTAATTTCCTCCCAAGCAACGTTGCCTTTCTTCACAGCATCCTTAAGCGCTGCATCAAGACCTACTCGGTTGATAATTTTTAACCCCGCTGCACTCACGCGCAACTGAATCCAACAATCTTCTTCTACATAGAAGAACTTCTTTGTAAACAAGTTCACGTTGAAAAGACGCTTTGTCCTTCTCTTTGAGTGTGAAACATTGTTACCCACCATAGCTTTTTTACCGGTGATTTGACAAATCTTAGACATCTCTATATATTTTTTGTTTATTCTTTTGATACCTACTCAAAACAGAGTGCAAAGATATAGGATTTAGAATAATCTTGCAAACAAAACCACAAATATTTTTAATTTTCGCCAAAAACAATTCACTCAAGCAATATGTTCGCCATCCTCAGAACCTCTGTCACTGTCATTGATATATTTGCAGCACGTCCGTTGTCTCCGAGCTGCAACATTTTTGTGACGACCTCACCACCTGCCTTTGCAGCAATCCACACTGTACCCACAGGTTTTTCCACCGTTCCTCCCCCCGGACCTGCAACGCCCGATGTCGCGACTGCACAATCGGCACCCGTAAGACGCGACACCCCACACACCATCTGCCTTACAACAGGCTCACTCACCGCACCATTCTCGCAAAGCACCGCCCGGTCAACCCCAAGCACATCAGTCTTTATATCGTTGTGATATGCGACAACACTGCCACGCATCACATCGGAACAGCCGGCAACAGAGGTCACAGCAGCAGCAACCGCACCACCCGTGCAGCTCTCGGCTGTCGCGAATGTGTACCCTCGTCTTCTCAATGCTTCAACGAGCAAGGCCGCAAGTTCGTGATTGTCTCCGACGTTGCACATTATATTATCGTACGCGAAAAGGCCGGCAAGTCCATTGAACAGAAATCGCCCTCCTTGTATTTATAATATCCGACAATTCCAATCATTGCAGCATTATCGGTGGTGAATCCGAATTTAGGAATAAAAACCTCCCAACGGTATCGCCGTGCATAATCATGATACGCCTGTCTCAATGCCGTATTGGCCGACACACCCCCCGAAAGGGCTATGCGCTTAATCCCCAAAGACTTTGAAGCCTTGTAGAGTTTATCCATAAGTATATCTACAACTGTCGCTTCAAACGATGCGGCCAAATCCTCCTTATGTTCTTCGACATAGTTTTCATTCTCGGCAACAAGTTTCCGCAGCGTATAAAGAAAAGATGTCTTCAAGCCGCTGAAACTATAATTGAATCCCGGGATATGAGGCTTGCTGAATGCATACGCCTTGGGATTGCCGTTGCGTGCCAGGCGGTCTATTATCGGACCTCCCGGATAGCCAAGACCCATGACCTTCGCACATTTATCCATAGCCTCGCCGGCAGCATCGTCGATAGTCTGCCCCACAATCTCCATATCCTTATAGCTGTCAACCTTCACAATCTGAGAGTTGCCGCCCGATACCATGAGGCAAAGGAACGGGAATTCGGGAACATTGCTCTCTACCCCATCCTCCTTGATGAAGTGCGCCATGATATGCCCCTGCAAATGGTTGACCTCAATCATCGGGATGCGCAAGGAGGCTGCAAGGCCCTTAGCAAACGAGACACCCACAAGAAGAGAGCCCATAAGCCCTGGACCACGGGTAAACGCTATCGCATTAAGCTGTTCCTTTGTTATGCCGGCACGTTTTATCGCAGCATCCACTACAGGCACGATGTTCTGTTCGTGGGCTCTTGATGCGAGTTCCGGAACAACACCGCCATACTCTTCGTGCACCTTTTGGCTTGCCGTAACATTGGAAAGGACAACATCATTCCGCATAACCGCTGCAGATGTATCGTCACACGAGGATTCTATCGCCAATATATAGATATTTTCCATGTCAAAAGAGTGTTTTACTCCACCCGGCACCTTACATGAGAGAAGCCGGAATTGAAATATTTCGTCTTGCGAAGATACGATATTATTTCTTTTTTATCTAACTTTACAGAGCAAAACTTTCAACAGCAGAACATGCGGATAGAGATATTCACAAAAAGCGATACACTGCCCCCACTTCACGAAGGCAATGTACTGCATTCCGAAACGATGTTCACCACCCTCAAGAACAGCAAGGGGTGCAAACCCTACATGCTTGTGGCATACGATGACGAGGGTATGGAAATCGGCCATCTGCTGATAGCGAAGCGCATGAGTTTCAAGCTGTTTCCGCCTGTACTGAGTTTCTGGTACACAATTTTCGGCGAAGGAGTCTACAGCAAAGGGTACCAAGACAAGGAAACGGTATTCACATTATTCCTCAACAAGGTATTCGACATGTTCGACTTCCGCCACACATACATCGAAGTCCAGAATATTGAAGATTCGCGTTTTGCCTACAAGACACTGAGCTCGCTCGACTTCATCCCCACACGCGACCAAAGGCTCTACATTTCACTGCACAGCAAAGACCCTAACGAAAGGCTCACAAGAGCATACAGGGCACACATAAGGAAGGCATGCAGCAACGGAGTGACATTCCGGCGCGCAACAGACAGCAAGGAAATCGGCGAAGGGCTTGTATTGCTGAAAAACTACTACATGAGCAAGACAAGGAGAAGCCTCCCGAGCACAAAGACATTGGAGGCACTGCTGTACAATGAACAAGGAGAGCTTTCCGACAACGCATGGCTGTTCATTGTCTCATACAAAGGGAAAGCCATTGGAAGTTCATTATGTCTGTACGACAAAGAGCGCGCCTACCTTGCATACAGCTGCGGACTGCGCAAAAGATACCCATTGCAATATCCCGGCATAATGGCCATCTGGGCGGCACTTTCCGATGCGCACCGTCGCGGATTCGAACATTTCGAATTTCTTGAAGCAAGAGCCTTGCCGCATTTCCACAGGAAATTCCTAAATACACTGCACAACTATGGCGGCAAGCAGGTTGGCACATTACGTTGGTACCATTTCAGATGGAATTGGGTAAATAAAATTTTACGTTCAATATACGTTTAGGATAAAAACCGCGTTATATTGAAACCGGAATAAAAAGCCAACTCCGCAACCTGCATGACAAGATTAAGACTACACACAGCTGTTATCGCCATAATGCTGCTTCTGCCCATTGCTGCCACAGCACAGAAGTTTACGATAAAAGGACGGATAACCGACCATAACGGCAATCCTATCGAGATTGCCAATGTCAGCGTTGTAGGAGAGCCGGTGGGAACAATCGCCGACCTCAACGGCAACTATTCGCTTACATGCGACAGCAAGGACAGCCTCACCGTAGCATACTCCATGATAGGCTACCAGACACGCAAGCGTACATTCAGGAACCCCACAGACACGCTCATCGTAAACGTGATGCTTCCGGCCGTAGATTTTGCATTGGAAGAGGTGAGGATAGTCGACCGCGAAAAACAGATGGGAAGCACAAAGAGGATTGAAATGCCCGACAGAATACGTCTGCAGCCATCGGCAAGCGGCAACAGCATCGAAGACCTGATAAAATCGCAGGCAGGCGTAAGTTCCCACAACGAATTGAGTTCACAATACAACGTACGCGGAGGAAATTTCGACGAGAACAGCGTATATGTAAACGGGATAGAGATTTACAGGCCACTGCTTATAAGAGCCGGACAGCAGGAGGGGCTCAGCTTCCTCAATCCCGACATGACCGGAGCCGTGGAATTCTCCACCGGCGGTTTCGAGGCAAAATACGGCGACAAGATGTCGTCAGTGCTCGACATCACATACCGTAAGCCACGCGAATGGGAAAGCAACATTTCGGCAAGCCTTCTCGGCGGAAGCATATATGCCGGCTGGGGAAACGACAGGGTGAGTATATCCAACTCGGCACGTTACAAGAACAGCAACTACCTGCTCGGCACACTCGATACAAAAGGAGAATACGAACCGGAATTCATCGACTATCAATTATTTGCCGATTGGCGCATTACTGACAAGCTCAACATAAGCTTCATCGGAAACATCTCCCGCAATAAGTATCGGTTCACGCCAAGCGACAGAACAACGACCTTTGGAACACTAGAGAACGCGAAAGGGTTCAAGGTGTACTTCGACGGGTGGGAAAACGACCTTTTCAGCACCTTGTTCGGAGCCGTTTCGCTCAACTACACCATGAATGAATACAACAGATTCACATTGCAGTCATCAATCTTCAAGACAAACGAGGAGGAGACATACGACATTGCCGGCGAGTATTGGCTCGACGACATAAACACCGAAACGGCAATGGGAGTCGGCGGTTACATGGAACATGCGCGCAGCTATCTCGAAGCAGATGTACAGACCGTATCGTTCACCGGCAGCCACTATCTGAAATCGAACGACCTGCGATGGGGCATCGAATGGAAAGGAGAGAATTTCAGCGACAACCGTCGCGAATGGGAACTCAGAGATTCCGCCGGCTACAATGTCCCCGGTGGGCCCGAAGGACCCCGTCCCGTATACAGCCTGCGTTCCGAAACATCATGCAACAGCAATCATCTGAGCGCATATCTGCAGGACACCTACAAATTCAGATGCAGCATAGGACTTGTATCCATAAATGCCGGAGCAAGAGTCTCGTATTGGGACTGGAACGACGAGATCATAGTATCACCACGCGCAAGCATAGGGCTTATACCCGAATTCAACAAAGACATAACATTCCGGTTTGCCACAGGCGTGTACTACCAGACTCCATTCTACAAGGAGATGCGCGACACAGTGACCGCCGGGGGAATAACAAGTGTCATACTGAACAAGAATATAAAATCCCAGCGCTCGATACATTTTGTATTTGGCTGCGACTATAGTTTCAAGATGCTCGGCCGCCCGTTCAAGTTCACCGCCGAGGCATACTATAAAAAGCTCGACAACATCATACCCTACAATGTCGACAACGTACGCATTGTCTACTACGGCGAAAATTGCGCAAAGGGATATGCCACAGGACTTGACATGAAACTGTTCGGAGAATTCGTTCCGGGAACCGACTCCTGGCTGACGCTCTCGATAATGGACACCAAAGAGAAAATAAACGGAGGCGACTGGATTCCGCGCCCCACGAACAGCCGTTTCAACGCATCGCTATACTTCACCGATTTCTTCCCAGGAACTGACCGTTGGAAAATGAGCCTGCAGGGGACATATGCCGACGGACTTCCGTTCGGGCCGCCACACACAGGACGGGAGAAGCATAGGTTCAACGCTCCGGCATATCGCCGAGTCGACATAGGCATGTCATACAGGCTCTTCGACAACGAAGAGAAGAGACACCGCACCGGAATAAAGCAACACATCAAGAACGTGTGGATTGGTGTAGACGCATTCAACCTTCTCGACATCAACAACGTCAATTCCTACTATTGGGTACGCGACATAAGCAACAACAACTATGCCGTACCGAACTACCTTACAGGCAGACAGATAAATGCAAGAATACTTGTAGAACTATAAACACAGACAAAGATGGTGGCCCGGTCACCATCTTTGTCTTATATACTTAAAGAATCCATTTTCTTCTATCTGGCAATATATCCGTTGCTACAAAGAGGTCATCAAGACAAATAAGACAACAAAAATTATAATTATATAATTATAATAGTTAACTTTGCAAAATACGGGAGTCTGTCCCATATTTTTCGCGCACGTGCGCGAGAGAAAAGGCATGAAGAAAGAAAGTATTAATAATTATAATCAGATTTGTTATGAAAAAATGTTTTGTCTACTTGATGCTGTTGTTGCTTGCGGTCCTCACCGCGCAACCGTCATCGGCACAAGCGCCGACGGCAACACCGGAAGAGGCTGTCACAGCCCTTTTGGACCGCATTGGCGGAAACGGTGCTGCCGACAGGTTCGAGATTGTGATTGATTCAAGCCTCGCCGAGAATGGCAAGGATGTGTTTGTTATCACATCGCAGAACGGCAAGCCCTGTATCAAGGGTAACACACAGTTGTCGGTGGCAACAGGTATCAACTGGTACTTGAACCACTATGCACACATCAACCTCACTTGGAACAACCTTACAACCGACCTTGTAAACATTGATCTTCCGGTTCCTGTTGGCGAGGACAAACATGTTTGTAACACAACCTACCGTTACGACTTCAACACCTGTACATTCTCCTACTCAATGGCTTTCTGGACGTGGGAGCGTTGGCAGAAGGAGATTGACTGGATGGCTCTGCACGGCATTAACGCACCGCTTAACCTTGTGGGATTGGATGTTGTAACACGCAACTTCCTTAAAGAACTTGGCGTTAGCGACAGTGATATCAACGCCTACATCGCCGGCCCCGGTTTCATTGCCTGGTTTGCAATGAACAACCTTGAAGGCTGGGGCGGAACAATCAACTCAGCCTCTACAGGAGTCAATATGAGCGGAAACCCCGAATGGTGGTACACACGCCAGGAGCAGCTTTGCAAGAATATGCTCCAGCGTATGCGCGAGCTTGGCATGCAGCCTGTCATCCCCGGTTTCAGCGGTCAGGTACCCAACAGTCTCTCAAACTACACAATAACAGGCTTCAGTAGTGGTGATGTAATCAATGGCGGAACTTGGGCAGGCGGTTATACACGCCCCGACATTCTTCACCCCGCAAGCGGCAGTTACGCAACTCTCGCGCCCATCTACTACAAGCACCTTGAGGCTATAATGGGTGTATCGGAGTTTTATAGTATGGACCCCTTCCACGAGGGTGGTCTTCCCGGCAGTGTAACAAACGCAACTTGTTACCCACCAATTATGGCGGCACTCGACACCTACCACAATGCAGTTGAGGATGCAACAAAAACATCATACAATGTAGGTGCAGACGATAATCAGGCAAAATGGATTATCCAATATTGGCAGAATATCCCACAAAGTGGCGCTTTCAGCTCAATGAGCAGCTATGGCGACCGTTTCATCGGACTCGACCTCTTCTCGGACAACATCTATGCCGGCAACGCTGCAAAATGGCGCGACACCGGAAATGCTTGCTACTATCAGGGCCGCCCCTACATCTACTGTATGCTCCACAACTTCGGTGGCCGCAGCGGATTGCACGGCCGTTTGGAAACCACAATGAACGGCTACTTCCAGGCACTTGCAAACAACAACAACTGCCAGGGTATCGGTGCAACCCCCGAGGGTACAGAGACCAACCCTATCCTCTATGATATGCTCTTTGAGCTTCCGTGGATGGATGTCAATAACCGCCCTACAGCCGATGAGTGGCTTGCAGAATATGCACACTCACGCTACGGTGTAAACACGACAGAAGCCCCCAACGGCCTTGCAGCATTGCAGAACCTCAAAAAATCTGTTTGGGATTGTAAAGTAAACCAGCAGGGTACATCCGAGGCTGTCATCCTTGCGCGTCCTAACTGGACAATCGGTAGCGTATCGTCCTGGAGTACATC
>JAEIGA010006702.1_pt1 | contig 17529 bp, 19 predicted proteins | sample 9270691 | NCBI WGS metagenome assembly JAEIGA01 (sample SAMN17057246, study PRJNA624740) | gut metagenome | biome: biome; isolation source: fecal sample | host: Bos grunniens | place: China: Xizang | collected 2019 | reverse complement strand
ATTTCTCTGCTTCGCATGGTAGAAAGCAGGGAACAGAAATCATCCGGCAGCGCAATATTTGCAAATTCGTCCAGCATAAAGGTAACGTGTATCGGAAGCCTTCCATTGTGGTTGAAATCTGCCTGATAATACAGTTCTTGGAAAATCTGGGTGTAAAGCATGCCGATGATAAAGTTATAAGACTTGTCTGAGTCCGGAATGACACAGAACAAGGCTGTCTTTGTCTTCGCATCTCCATTAACACCGATTCCCAGTTCCGCAATGTTTAGGTCATCCTTAGCAAGCATTCTCAGTACCTGCTGGTTCTCTAAATATGCCAGTCGGGAGTTGGCACTGATAATAATGGAACGTACCGTATCCCCTGCCCCACGCATACATTTGTTATACTGCTTTACGGCAGGATGGTTCGCCCCCAGTGCATGGCTGCTTTCCAAAAACTTCATGCGCACATCCAGTCTGGATGGTTTCCCCTGCTCCTTTACCTCCGCTTCAGCAAGCAGCTTTAACACAGTCTGGAAGTTTTTCTTTGGGGCCGGTTCTTCCATCCACACGTAATAGAATAAGGCCTGTAAAAACAGGCCCTCTGCTTTCTCCCAGAAAGGGTCCATGCTCTGACTCCCCTTTGGAGTCGTGTTTGCGATCAGATTGGTAATGAGTCGGATAATATCCGTCTCTTCCCGGATATAGGCAAATGGATTGTAACAATCCGATTTGTCCATCTCCAGAAGGTTGATTACTTTTACATTGTAGCCGTTGTCCTTCAACATCTGACCGCAGCTTCTTAAAATCTCACCCTTGGGGTCCGTGACCACAAAGGAGCATGCTTCCGGCATATCCATGAGATTGGGTTTTACCACATAAAAGGTCTTCCCTGCTCCGGAACCGCCGATAATCAGCACATTGTTATTCAGACCGGTCTGTCTGGTGTTCAGACTGATACTCACGTTCTGACTCAAAATACGGTTGTAGTTTCTTTCTTTATCCATCAGCTCCCGATTGGCTGTTTTCGGACTGATAAATTTGGACGTACCATATTCTTTGCCCGGCATATAGTTTCTCAGGCTGGTATAGTACATCAGCATCACCAGTCCGTACAGCATCAGCACAATCAGAATGGCACTTAAGGTATATTGATTAAAATAATTCTTAAAAGGATTTTGAACCACAACCGCAAAATCAGAAAGGAACACAAACAGGGTTGCACCCTCACTCCACGCGCCTCCTGCAAGATACCCTGCATAGATGGCAACTACTGCTCCCAGTATCAGAACAATCCACATGGGGCTTCGTTTTTTCATTTGCATTCCCCTCATCTCCTTTTGTTCTGACGGGAAGGTTTGGCTTTTTGTCCTTGTTTCTGGCTCTTTTCATAACGCTCTCTGACAGCGGCTTCCACCTTGTCATAATGTTTGTCATAAAGAGCCTGACCTTCTACCACTTCCACCACACGGTTGTCTTTGTCATACAGCTTGTACCCTTTGTTAGGGTCTAAAAAGGTAAGCAAGGTTTTTCCGTCGTGGATTTCAACCATGTTTTCCTTACTGGTCCAAAGGTATCGTACCTGGTCTCCCCAGGTGCCCGGCACTCTGGTTTTGACTGCCCGTTCATTTTCCTCCTGAATCAGTGTTTTGCTGACAGTGATGTCCATTAAGGTTCCATCCTTTACGGTAGAAATTACCTGCATTCTGTCTAAGAGCTGGCTGTATCCCTTCATCCGTTCTTCGAAGCCTGCCTGGTCCAACAGGGCCACATGAATACCCTGTTCCCCATTTTTTTCAAGAACCCCCAATTGTTCCAGTTTGCCCAGAACATCTTGTGCCTCTACATGCCCGATGTTGAAATTTTCTCTTACATCCTCCACACTGATTTGCTGTTTTTCCGTTGCAAAAATGCCGACCTGCTGAATCAGATTATCCATCCGGTCATTTACAATGGCCGCTTCCTCAGTGGGAGCATGGTCTTTTCCCCTTTTTTGCCCTTTCAGAAACTTTAACAGTTTCTCCAGTTCCTTTTCGTCCCCGTTCTGCACATACTCGTCAAAGCTGCCGATTTTTCCATGGGTCAGTTTTTTGGCAATCATATTCATACGGGGAACTGCCTCGGCATGAAAGATAATCTCGGACATGCCATCCTTTTTGTTGATATCCGGTAATTCCGTATATAAAATTCCATACTTCTTTAAGCGTTTTTTTAATTCCTTGGCTTCGCTGGTTTTATACTGAAAAACCTGTAAATCTCCGCCTTTTAACAGAAGTTTTTTCATACTGGTTTTTCCCATCGTCTTTTCATGCTCCAGTAAACCGATTAGGGTTTCCAATGCCTTTTTTGCAACTGAAAAACCACCGCTTCCGATTTTCATGGCAATTTCTATTCCTTCATAAGCAACCCGGATTATCTGTACCGCTTCCTGTATCTCTTCTGCCATGTCCCATCACTCCTATCTTGCTGCTATTTTGGCTATCTTTTCTTTCAACTGCATCATGTCCGTGTTTCGGATTTCCTCTTCACTAATCTGAATGCCGTTCAAACGTAAAGTTGCTGACAGGTATCCGATGGCATTCTCCTGCTCCAGACGATAGCGTTCAATGCAAACCAGCATCTTTTCTGCAAGGTGCTCCACACCGCCTTTTAGTTTCATCTGCTTACTGTAACGCTGAAAGATTTCTTCCCTTTCTCCCGGGCCCTCCGCATGTTCCATCTCGCGAATCAGTTCTTTTACCTGTTTCATGTCACCCGTTTTAAATGCATAAAATACGACAAACTGTTTTTCATCATCACCCAAGGTGACTTTACTCGCTTTCAATGCCGTGTTTGCCAATGCAATCATGTCTCTATACATCCTTGTACCTCCTCCTTATCTTGTGCTGTTTTCCAATACTGCAATTTCAATAATCTCCTGCATCTGCTCCGGAGATACGTTTCCGTGAATCAGACTTAAAAGTTGTGGCTCCGTCAAGCCTTTTTGCATGGCCATCTTAATCTGTGCAAGCTGCTCCGTGGAAAGTTCCCCGCTTGCTACCAGTTTGATAATGTCCTGTTTGGATTTTTTCTTATATGCCAGTCTGCCTATGAGGCTGTATAATCCTACATGTTTCGGCTGGCTCTTTTCAATCACTGCCGTAATCGGCTGTCCGTTTTTCGGACTTGGGAAACTAGTCACATATTGAACCGGCACCTCTATTTTTGCTACGTTTTTCATCTCTTCCTTCTCCTCGTCTTTTTCTGTGGATCGTTTTTGCAACTCTTCCTTTAGCTGCTCAATCTCCTGTTGCTGTTTTTTGATGGTTTCGTCTTTCTCCTTTAACTGCATGGCGAACTGTGCTTCCATTAATTTCTCACTCATCAGCTCGTACCGCTCTGCGTTTCGGTTGATACCCACCACAATCTCTCTCATATCATCCAGCAGTTTCTCCACATAGGAACTGTTTGCACCCTCATCCTGGTGCTTTAGTGTCTGAATCATGGATTCATAAATCTGTTTCAAGTCGTATGCTGATGTTTTTTGCAGCACACCGCTTTGAATGTCGTCCAGTGGTATTCCCTTATCAAAAAAGTCAATTGCCACCTGCATGCACTGGTCATCCAGTTCTTCTTTTGCAATGGTCTTGGCAAACTCTACCCCATACTTTCTGATGGCAAGGGAGAGTTTTCGCATTTGCTGTGGCCTAAATTTTCCCTTTAGATAAATGTCCACTTCCTCTCTGGTGAGACCAAATTCCAAATCCTTGCGCACCAGCGACAGGAGGTTTTCATCTCTCATACCACTGTCCTTTATCTCCTGTAGCACGTTATGGATTTCTTCTGTGCTCAGTGCTTCTCTTTTCTGTTCCATATATGCCTCCTTTTTCCTTTTTCTCTTCTTTTATTTCCAGATACTCGCGGGCCTTTTCCTCCACTTCCTTCAGAATGGATTTTGCTATCCCGAGTTCTTTCTTCATTTCTCGCTCCAGCATGCGCACTCTGGTATACTCCTTCTGGTAATGTTCCCGTAAGGTTTCCAGTTCCTCATAGGAATAACCTTCCTGTTTAATTTGTTCCTCTAAACTACACCACATGCTGTGCTCCTCTTCAAAAAAGGGATCCCCGTCCCGATAAGCCTCTTCACCGCATTGGTACTCCTGCATCTGCTCCTGTATGTCAAAGAGTCTGGCACAGGCCTGCCTTGCCCGGTGAATTCTGCTTTTCTCAGAAGATAAGGATTTTTTTCTTTCCGTCAACTGCTCTGTTTCCAAAACCAATTGGTTTATAGACTCTATCCCGTGGTCTGTAAGAAACAGATATTGTGCCTGCAGTTTGTGAAACTCTTTGATTTCTTTTCGATACTTCCATGCCTGACTGTAGGGCCTTCGCTTTAGCATTCCCAACCGGTAAAGCTTTGCATAATATTTCTTCTGAAGTCCGCTTAAGTTTGCCCGCTTCCCGTATGGTATCTGGGCGTAGACAATTCCTTCCGCCTCATCCAGTGTTTCCACATGATAAGTGAATAAATTCTCCCGCGGGATTCGCTCCCTTATTCTCTCTTCGGTATAATCTGTTCCCAGCGTTTTCAGACGCACAAACCGTTTCATGCCCTGACCTTTAACCGCCAGATACTTGTTCTGTTTCACTTCGTATCCTTTTTCCTTCAAGAGCCGCACAAAAGCTGCAAAGGTATCTGTCTGCACAATACATGCATCCACATCCCGCCGAACCATATCTGTCCAGGGAAAAGAACCGTCGCGATTGGCGTTCCAATCCTTATAATCTTCACTTGGTTTGGCTCCGCCCGGTTCAATATCCACAATGGACAATCCATACTCCTGACATAAACGGTTCGTGATTGGCTGAATATATTTGGCCCAATCCCCTTTTTCATAACGGTACTTTCTACCATCTAAAAAGCTGACACTATTGAATACAATATGAGAATGAATGTGGTCTGTGTTGTTGTGCACCGTATACACTGCTTCAAATTGTTCTCCCAGATATTCTCTTGCGAATTTCTCCGTGAATTCAAATGCAGTCTCCGCATCCACCTCGCCCTCTGCAAAGGAGATAATAAGATGATACCCCTGTCGTTTATCCGTTTTTCCAAACTCTTTTTTGGTATCTTTCATCTGTTCATAAGCATACTCCGGTTGACAGTTGATACCTCCCACGAAACGCCCCTGCCCAGTCTTTTGAGGGTCACAAATATAGGCAAGTGCAGCCTTTAAATACTTCCCCGGATAGTTTCTTCCACAATCCTTCATATATAGCAGTTTGCTAATCGCCAAGTTCCTTCACCACATCTTTCACTGCCAGATTCAGTTTCTTCATATAGGCAAACAGCCGTCTTTTATCTTCTTCGAGATACAAAGAGGAGTTGTGATTCTTCGTAATCTGATTGATGTTAACACCAATATGATTCACTTCATTAATCAGTGTTTTTAATTGCTCTTTCACTTCCGGATAATCCTTCGGTTTTTGACGGATGAGAAGCCTTAGATATGCGGATTCTGTTAATCCTCTGGCAAGTGCTTCTTCTGTTAACCGCTTCCTGTCTTCTGCGCTGATGCGGAATCCAACAAACTCCTGCTTTCCTTTCATTTTCGCTTCTGCCTCCTTATTCGCTTACTTGAACGGTTCCACTTCTAAAGGATTATGCTTTTTACATGTTAGACATTTCTATTGTAAGACAGCCATGGCAAGATACGCATTTTGTTTAACAAAATACATCTTGTTAGGGGAACCCCCTAAAACCCCTCATATATAGCAAATTGATAGCATATTTGATAGCAGGTTTTTTGCGTGCTATCAGTTTGCTAGCATATTTGATAGTTGGACTTATAACTGCTATCATTTTGCTAGCAGATTTGCTATTTTGGTATTTTTTTGACTATTTTTATAGTTCACCAGCCACTGATTGATATCCTTTGCTTCCTTCGGCGGCGGTCCATCCTCCACCTCAAATCCTAGCTCATAATACTTTTTCATCATCAGTTCCGTGGCCTTTCTTCCATGCTCGTCATTATCCAAATGGAACCGGATTTTCGTAATGTGGGGATGCTCCCCAAGAAAAGTCTCCAAGGGTGCATCTGCAAGCATGCCTAGAGCCAGCTTATTGGTTTCATAATCATCATAGATATCTACAAAGCTCATTAGGTCTATGGCACCCTCAAAGATATCCAACGTATCACTGTTTTTGCTGACCACATTAAATCCATATCGTTTATCATTTCCCTCCACATCACACTTGAACGGCTTTCCGTTTCCGTCAAACACACCACGCATACTGGCAAATCGGACAACCCCGTCCTTATCCATTCCCATGAAGATAATATTGTGATAGGCTGCACTTTCATAAATAAGGCCTTGACGGATAAAATAATCAATGACTTCCTTTCGGATGCATCTCTCCTCCATCAGATAACGGTATAGGAATGCATGGTCGGATGCTTTCTTTGGAAGTACAAATGTTTTCTTTTCTTCCTCCTTCTTTTTCGGAGCCTGATGTTTTAGTTTTACCTTCCCGTGACCATCCTCCAGTCTTCGGTATCCTGCGAAATCCAATAACCACATCACTGCTTCTTTAAATTCCAAACCACCAAACACCTGAAGAAAATCTATCTGGGAACCGCCTTTTTCACTGATCTCATATCGCCTCGACCAGCGAAACCAGGTTCGCCTGTTGTGGATGCGTATGGAATCCATCTCTTTGAGGGTGTAATACTTACCTACCCGTTTAGGGCTGTATCCCAGTGCTTCCGCTACACGTACCAAATCCACTTCTTTTGCGATTGCAATTTCTTCCCCCGTAAACCACATTTATCTCACCTTCCTTGGGGATGCAACAGCAATATCCGGTTCGACTTTTGCGGTTCTTGACAGCATCCCCTCTTCACAGAAACTAAAATAGCGTTCTCCATCGGAACCAACAATGATGTGATCAAACAATTCTAGTCCCACCAGATTACAGGCTTGTTCCATTTGCTGGGTTAAACGAATATCTGTATCGGAAGGTGTAATAAAATTGGAGGGATGGTTGTGCAAAAGAATAATGCCACATGCATTGGACAGAAAAGCTGATTTAAAAATTTCCCTTGGGTTGACCATACAGGCAGTTAGGGTTCCTACAGCCACAAGGCTGCAGTTAATCGGAATACTTTTCGTGTTGACATTAATCACATAAACTACTTCTCTGTCCATATCGCAAATGCTTTTTCCTAGTAATCTGGCTGCTTTTTGTGGCGTATTGATGGGCTCATCGGAATATAGGGGAGCATCTTTAACCATCCGAATGGAAACCACTTCTAGTTGAAAAGGATTCTCTTTCTTATTCATCTTCTTCCTCCCCTTCCTCATATTCGATATGAATGACAAACTCTCCTTCAAAAGCAGACACCAGTGTAGCAAGGTCTTCCATGGTTAGTTCTGGCTTTTTCATTGGTTATCTCCCTGCTCTGCTTTTTTCCCTGCATTCTTTCTCATATGCCAAATCTGCCTCTGACATTCTTCCATCTATACGCTTGAACGGGGAGTCAGATGCAAGCGATACTTTTCTTGCCTTGCTATCATACTGGTAAATCTGATTGGACAACCGGTCCTCCAATTCCACTTCCGTTTGATTTATTTCATGCACCATTTCCGCCATTTGCTCAATTTCCATCATGCCTTTTCCGACGGCCAAAAATTCATGTCTGGAGGATGGCAACAGATAAAAATCCTCCCCTAATGCTTCTGAAAGATGGGAAAGTTCTTCTTCGTATAGAATGCAAGCTGCACCTTTACTGCGCAGGGAGTTTGTAATCACGTGTATTGGTTCATCTTTATCAATTTCCAGCATAGGCCTTGCTTCACTTTTAATATTTCCCATCAGTTCATCCACAATCACATGCATGGGTTTAATTACTACCGGAAATAATCGTCTGGTATTTTCCCATGCCAGTTGAAATAATTCTTCCTCATTCAGTTCCATATATTCTGCCAAAGGATTGGTAACTGTGGCAGTTGCAAGACCATTTTCATTACAGGAAATATTCCACAAATAAACAATGGATAAATCTTCAAATTCCCTATGAGGAACACGCTCCAAAAACTCCTTGTTTTGTTCCGTATTAATTAATTCGAAAATGATATTTTCTTTCATTTTATCCAACTCCAAGTTATCTCCGATTGGTGATGCCTGCATATCCGCATATACAACGGTATCCGCAATTTCACGGAACACCTCCTCTAAGCTTGCCCCCTGCATAAATTTCTCATAAAATGGATACACAGAGAAATTCGGAGCCAAAACCCTTTTCTCTCCTTCTCTTTGGGGACGTACAAACTCAACCGCTTCTTTAAGGTAATTTATCTTTTCCACTTGGATTTGCCTAATTTCTGCATCCTGCCATTCATCCGGCAAATAATTCTTAATCCTGTGAATCAAAAGACTCACAAATATTTCATAAGTCATTGCTTTTTCCTCCTAGCAAAAAAGAAGCACCTTTTATCTTGTGCTTCTTTCTTTTCCTTCCAATTCATTTCCTTTTATTTTCTCCTGTCTAAACGAACGCTGGGGTTCATTGGTGGCCATGGTTACCTCTCTTGCTGCTCTGTCATACTGATATACCTGATAGGATAATACCTCTTCTATATTCAACAATTCTGTATTAACCTCGGACACCATCTCAGCAAGTACTTCTAACTCCTTAGCTCCTTTTGGTATACCAATAATCTCATGACGGGAAGATGGCAACAAATACAAATCTTCCCCGATTTCTTCTGCTACCTCATGGATAAACTCGGGATACAGCATGACTACAGCACCCAGATTTCGAACATCGTTTGAAAAAACATACAAAGGGCACTCTTCTTCCAGTGCTGAAAAGTCCATCTGCGCTCCCGGTATTCCTGATACTAATTCTCCCATCACCTGAGCCATAGGTTTTACAATAGGTGGAAACATTTGTTTCATATTCTCCTTTGCCAGTTTATATAACCTTTCTTCTGTCATCCCTATAAGCTCGCAGATGCTGTTGGTAACCGGTACTGTCGCAATGTCGTGTTGATCCTTGCTAACAATCCAGTAATAGATGATGGATAAGTCCTGGAACTCCCGATGCGGTCTTTCTTTCAATAACGATTCATTTGATTTGGTGTTCACCAGTTCAAACAAAATGTTGTCATCGTTATTTATTAAGAGTTCAGAAGAAACAGCTTCAAATGACTGCATTTCTGTTTCTTCCAAAGCAAAATAGATTTCATCCATAAGTTCATCCAAGTCCGCCCCTTGTTGATATTTTTCATAGAATTCTTCCATATAGACTGTAGGATTACACCTTTTGTCCGGTCTGTCAAAATGAATTCCTGAACGTTGGTGATTTATCTTTTCTACTGTTCGGATTGAGATTTCAGCATTTTCCCAGTCCTCCGGAAGATTCTCTTTTACCTTCATTACCATCACTTCTATAAACATATCGTAAAGCATGCAATTTATCTCCTTCCTACTTTTTACTTTTCTTTCTGCAAAAAATCCATACCATACAAACACCTGCCAGAGCTGCCATGCTGACCCAAACAACATATGCTGCGCCGTCACTGGTTTTTGGACTTTCAATAGCCGGCTTTTGTTTTTGGTTATGGATACATACTCTGCTTTCTGTGACAGGTGTTTCGCCATTCACATACTCCAGGCGAACCAATAACTTTTCATCACTTGCTACATATCCTTCCGGCGCTTTTATTTCTACCACTTCATAGGTTCCGAGTGGCAAATCTAAGGCAACGGCAAGTCCGTCTTCTCCTGTTTCCACAGTTCGAACCAATTCTCCTTTTTTGTAATAGGTTACGCGGTTTCCGTCTGTATCCTTTTGCATATCTGCAGTATAAATATCTTCCGCAGCATAAATTTCAAATACAGCACCCTGCAGCTTCTCTGCTTTTGTTTCACCGTATTTTTCAATAACCAGTTTTCCTACTGCCGGCATATTGACATATTCCACTGTAATGATGGCATCATTGGTGTCCGGGTCAATCTCATAGGCTGTGTCCGTATCTATCACAATTTCTCTATATGCCTTGTTTAGCACATACCCGTATGGGGCAGATACTTCTTCAATGCGATATCTTCCCACGCCCAAAGCATTCGGTAAAATCAATTCTCCGGTTGCATCCGTGAAGAAGGAAGTGTGGGTTACCTTTGACGGATAAGTTGTAATCATGGATACATACTCCTTTTTCTCCATGTCATAAATTTTAAATTCCGCATTTGGCAAAAGCACTCTCTGACCGGTATCCCCGTCTTTTTTCACAATCCGAAGTTTTGCAGTAAATGCGCGGTCCAGAAACACACGCCATACCTGCGGTTCATTTGGATTGTGTTCGGTTATTTGTACTTCAAACGGTTTGATACTTTTCATGTTATGAGGGGTAGTTGTTTCCACCACCACATAGGTTCCATATGGCAACGGTCTTGTACGGATATAGCCAGTTTCATCTGTAAAAAGTTCTTTTTCTCCATTTACTCCAAGTTCAACCGGCGTGGATGTTTCATAATCATAGGAACCGTCTGCTTTTGTCACCAAATCCGATTTCAGATAAGCCGTAAATCCTGCTCCTTTTAGAAGCGTTCCTTCCGTATTCATGCCGTCATCGGAAATCTTAATCAGTTGAAACGGCTGTTTCTTCACTTGCTCCTTGGATACAGTTCCTCTGGATACTTCCAGCACATGATCACCTTCATAATTGCAGTTAATCTCATGCTCTGTCTCATCCAGTGTGTATCCTTCGGACGCAGAAATTTCTTTCACATAATATCTTCCAAGATACAGGTTACGAACCTCTGCTTTTCCTTCTGCATCCGTCCGCATGGTACAAACCAAATCGCCTGCCTGAAACAATACTTTTGTCCCATCCGGGTGCATGATATCCTCCCTTGCATAGAGCCCATACAGGGCACCCTTTAAGGAAGCATCTCCCTGCGGCACTGCCGTCTGGCTTTCTGCATCCACCTTTTGCAAGTTGATTTTTGCCGTGGTCCTTTCATTTTTAAAGACGCTTCGGAAGGTGGCAGTCGTTTCCTTCTCCTTCAGATAACAGAAACTGAAGGTGTAGACATCCTCGTTGTTTCTGGCATATCCGTAAGGTGCCTTTGTTTCTTTGACATAAAATCCGTTTTCAATTGGTAAATCAATGGTAAACTGCGCCTTTCCGGTTGCATCCGTTGAAACGGTCTGCAGTACCGCGTCCTTGGATACAATGATATCTCCGGCGTGGTTTACAATATCATTCCCCGCATACATGGTATACTCTCCTCCAAAAAGGGGATTCTCTGTCTCAGCATCTTTCTTGGTAACTGAAACTTCTGCTCTTTGTCGTGCGTTTTGAATCGTGAGTGCTTCATACTGCACATTTACCGTCTGGTCTTTGTATAAAATCTCCACCCTTTGCGGCTTGGAGTAAATGGTATATCCCGGAACACTTTTCGTTTCTGTCACCACATAGGTTCCCAAGTGCAGGTCTGTAAGAACTGCCAATCCGTCTGCTCCCGTTGTAATTTCTTCCGCTATGACTTCATCTTTGGAATACACTTTTGTTCCGTCGCTTTGATAAATATCCTCACCTGCAGTCACACGAAAACTTGCTCCCTGCAGTCTTTGAATCTCATATAGGAACTGATGATTGTCCCAACCTACCAGCACTTCACCTTCCTTATAAATGTTCAGTGCTCCCATCTGCTCCTGATTGACTGCTTCCAGTTCCGTGGTTTGCCCCGGGCGAATCATTACGGTATGCACAGTTTCACTTATCACATATCCCGTTGGGGCTTTTTGCTCTTTGATATAATAAGTTCCTGCCACTAGTTCCTTGGAAGTAGCAATTCCGTCTATTCCCGTTGTCATGGTAGAAACCAGACGGGTGCAACTGCTGTCCGAATAGATTCCATACTCTGCTCCTTTAAGCTTCACTCCGGATAGGGCATCGCTTTTTACCACTTGTCCATAACCGATGCTTTCAGTTTTCACCTTGAAATAGGCACTGACCGGGTCTGCTTGCGGTCTGGTAGAAATAAATTCCTGGTACTTGTCCTTATCAATCTGCCAGTATACACAATTGGTTTTCGGCTCTACCAGCCCTGTCCCTTCCACTGCTTTTGCAATGGTAGCGGATGTGTTTACCTGGTCAGTGTAGATGGTAAGCTGATTTCCATTCTTTGAAAGGTGGTAGCCATTGATAGTAAAGTTGAAATTACTTAGCGCGCCTTTGGTATCATTCAGTGTAATTTCAAATCTCTGATTGGCTTCGTTCCACTTTAATTCATGAGTCGGCGCACTGCTCTGCGTAGTAGACGCAAAACTTGGAACGGTTACGTTATAGGATGCCTGAATTTTGTTTCTTAAGTTTTCATAATAACTGTAGGCCTCTGTTGCATTTGGCGCACAGGCACACAGTTTCTGCGCTGCAGAGTCTGCCTTAGCTGTTCCAAACAGATTTTTTTCGATAATCCAAACCATTGCCTGTGTTGCAATATACTGATTTTTTTGGGTATTGTTCGGCGCACCTTCCGTGTTTGTCCCAAAACCATAGTACATGCAGTAACTAAGCTGCTTTTCCTGTGCCGCACTTAACGCTGTCTTTGGCTGAGACGAGCTTGACATCTTCTGTCCGCCGTCACAGGACTTTGCGTAATTCATGCAGTATGCCGTACTTCCGTCAATCATGGCATACATGATGTTTGCGGTGTACGTGTAGGAATTAAATTCCGTGATAACTCCATGCTCCTTTACGGACGCATACCAGAGTTTCAGATTTGATGCAGAACTTGCCGCTTTTACTTCTCCCATCCCAGAAAATATGGTCACGAAAAGTGTGAGCATTGCAAGCATTCCTGCCAACATTTGTTTCCATTTCTTTTTCATTTTTCTCCTCCATTTCTGAACAAAAAAAGACAGACCTTTTATGGCCTGTCTTACGTTCTCTTTATTAAATTTTATGCCCGATAACAACGAAATTCATAAAAGTCTGTTCCGTTCAACCGGTATACTCCGGCATACTCTATTAGAAAGTATGGTCCCGATTCCAACGCCAGTGTTTCTGAAAGATATGTCGCAATCCCATCCACCGTTTCCAAACGTCTTCCCGATGTGGTACTTGCTTCCTTTAGATTTGTCTCCACATAAATACTGTAATACCCTGCTCCGTCATAAGGATAATAGGCATCATACTCCTCTTTTGTAATGGTTCCCTCTGCCAACAGTTTATCTAAGTTCTCTGTCAAAAGAATTTTCCCTTTTGCTTTGGTTTTTTCTGTTGCCAGACTCACCACCGTGTCGGGATTATAAGTAACGACTTCCTTTTTCGGTGGAGTAATTTCTTCTTTCTTAGGCTCTTCCTTCTTACTCTCCTCCACACTCGGCTCTTTTGTTGTCTGACTGGTTGTTGTCTCTTCTTTTATTTCCTGCTTCTTATCTGCAGGCTGACTTTTATTTTCTTCCTTTATCGGTGTATTTTCTTTTATATCAGTATGAGTTGTATCATCTGATACTATTTCCATCTGTTCTTTGTTTTCGTCTTTCACTTCTGTTACTGGCTCTTTTACAGTCTCTTTGACATGTTCCACGTCTTTCTTGCAACCAACCGGTATAAGCAGCAACATGAATAACAGAAATAATCTTTTCCATTTCGCAAACATGTTTTCACCTATTTCTTATTTCTATTTGTCAGTTCAATATAGTAACGAATCATCCTATTTTTACTGGTAATATAAATTTTCATAAGTTCGCTCCTTTCAATAATTTCTTTAGTATTCATCATCTTCATCACTCCAATCATCAAAGTAACCAAGTGCTGCACTGGTCACCTCTTCATCAATTTTATCCTGTGCATCCTCTTTGAGTTCTGTTTCTTCTTTGGTATGACGTAAACTTGTTAACTGCACATTACCACATAGTATAGTTCTTAACAATTCACTGGTAACCCTCTGTACAATCCGCTCTTCCATTTCTTTCATTTTTTGTTCCGGAAGATTTTCCAGATTTCCAAACACGCCCTCATACAGTTTTGCTGCTACATATTCATTTTTTGTTTTATAGACATCTGTCGGAAACTCCTTTAAATGCTCAAAAAGTTTCTTATGATAAGGGTTTGATAGATTAAAGCGGATATTGAACTGAGGCGTTTTCTCTTCACTCATGGCTATCGCCCTGCCTTTTTCATCAGTGCAATCTTAGCCAACTGTTCATATCCTTTTGCATTTGCTTTTACGTCAAAGTTGTATTTCACATTCTTTTGTTTGATATTTCCATGATGTTTCATGACAATAGCACCACCGCCTACAAAATAAAATTGTGTCGTGTTTAAACTATAACCTTCTTCTCGTAGAGAATTGAATAAATTGGTTGCAAACTCTCTAAGCACTTGACTCATAAGGGATTCATACTTACTATCCAAATCAGTCTTTCCCGTAATAATATAATTCTTAATCAGTTCTTCGTCTATCTTCTCATTATAAAGTCTCATGCAATGCTTGTTGATTAAGCGCATACACGGAATTAATCCCTCTGATATGGTATTTGCATTGGAATCATCCGGCTTTTTATCAACAATCGGAAAGATATCTATTGTCCAGGAACCGATATCCACAACAATTACTTGCGGACCAAAGTTTGAAATATCATTTACTACAGCCGAATACCCTTGTGGGAAAACTGCTACCTTTACGATCTTAATCTGATACCTTTCTTTTTCAAAGAAAAATACAACATCCTCATTGCGAGAAAGATACTCTTTAAAGGCTTTCTTTTCTACTCCAAACCTTGTTGCAGGCAAACCTACTGCCAATACGGTTTTGGCTTCCCGCTTCCCTCTACTCTTTAATTCCTTTGCGATTGCAGCTAGTGTAAGAAGATAACAATCCTCACTTTCTGTTTTATCATTCATTACGGAATCCCGTTTTGTACCTATCTTATAATATTTCCCATTCCACTCCAGCACGTCATCAAAAAACGCCGGTTCTGATAAGATTTCAGTTACACCGGACGGGAATACGTGGTGAGCTGTCTTAGTCTGTTGCCATCCATTGTCAATTCCAATTACTTCTACGTTATCCATCTTTTTCTTCCTCCTCTGTTTGCTCATACTGCTTTTTTCCTTCCTTTTGCTCTTGCAAAATTTGTTTGATGCAAAAACCAAAACACGTTCCCGCACCGTTTCCGTAAGGGCATGTCCCGTCTTCATCTAACGGACACTTTTTCTTTTCTGAAGAATCTGACTCATTAACCTCCAATGGACAATTTGAATTGGCAAAACACTTTTTCATTTTGGTATAATAAAAACACAACCTGCATTGATGCTTTTTGCGAAACTCCTTTATACTAATTGATTCCATATATCTCACCTCTTCTAGAGGTTATGTGTCCATATTGTTTGTTTTTGTTACTCATTTCTACATTTCCTCCTAATTATTCATAGCAAGTACCATGTAGGTATACGCCGGCCTTCTAGGCCCCTCATCGCCCCGTATACATAGAGGTGTGCTCACCTCCGGGAGTTACAAACGAGCCACATTCTTGTGTTCACGACGTATCTTTCTAAGATACTATCTCCTCTGTCAGCCATTTTGAGGATCGGGATGAACCTCTCATCCCTCATGGGTTATTATCCTTACGCAACATTTCTACTCCTTTTTACTAGGTGAATGTCCAACGCCTCGTTCTTTCAAACTACTGTAATGGTAGTTGTGACAACTCGCCTAAAGGTAAATGCCCCGTAATTTTACTCCTACAGATTTCTCTGTAGCCGCAATGCGAATCTGTAACTGCTATTCAGTTGTATCATTCAATCAATCTTGAACAATACAAATTATATGACCATTTCAAGATTCGCGATACTGACTAGACTGGTGTATTTCTATGCATTTACACCGTTTTTTGGTGTATTTTATTTTTGAGGTAAATTTCCCCAAGTATGTTTTGGCAATGGTCTTGATGGTTCTCGAAATTGTTCCAAATACTTTTCAAATAATTCCGTATTAATTAATGCTGAATTCCCAACCTTGTATACTGCCCCTGCTTCTTTAGCTAAGACCATGATTCTCGTCTTACCTATGCTGTAAATAATTGCTCCCTCAGTTGCATTCACATATTTTTTCATTACCTCTTTCGTGTCTGAATAACATTTGTACGAATATGCCATATGTATTATACCTCCGCTTTCCATAAAGGATTTTTCATTTCAACCGGAGCTTCCCGAAACTGCTCCATGTATTTATCAAATATTTCAAGATTGATTAAAATCGTACCACCTTTCCCTTCACTGATTTTATATACTGCTCCTGCTGCCCTTGCCATTTCTATAAAACGATGGTGTCCGATGCTGTATATAATGGAACCCTCTCCGATTCTTACATACTTCTTTACGACCTGCTTTGACGTACCAGGTATTTTATATAAATGTTTCATAAATTCCTCCAATCTCTTCTGACAGATAAGTGTTATTTTCGGCAATTGATGAATCGCGCCAGCGGCTAATGCAACTTCTCTAATCGTCTGCTCTGTTACACAATATAACTCCGCTGCTTCGTTAGGTCTGATGTATCGTTTTGGTATGTTGCCATCCTTCATATATCTCCGTATTGTCGGTTGTAATTTTTTTGCCACACCTTATCACCTACTTATAAAAAGCATCATCCACAATACGAAATATTTCCAGATATTCATCAATAATTTCCGTATTAACTAAAACCATCTGCCCAACCTTATAGCAGGCCTTTGCGTCTTTTGCTAATTGCATAAACTTGGATAACCCCATGTGATACATTTCTGCTCCCTCACTATAACGGACAAACTTGTCTCTCTTTTTGCTATTCATTTTTTGTTTTTTATTACTCATAAACATGCTCCTTTTTTTAATTTTTTTCAGTAACGCAAAAAAGAGGATATCTTCTAAATCTCTTTAGAAAATATCCTCTAAGTAATGCTATTCTATTTAATTGGGATAAAACATTCTTCCTACTGATGTAAACATCTTTTTTTGACTACAAAGATGTGTGGTCAAAACTTGGTCAAAAGGCTCTTGACCAACGCCTAAAATGACGATTTGCAATCAAATATACACGAATATACAACGATTTACTTATCCAATGTCTTCATTGTCGGGAACAATAATACATCTCTGATTGCTGCACTGTCTGTAAGCAACATACACATACGGTCAATACCGAATCCGATACCACCTGTTGGAGGCATACCGATTTCCAATGCGTTAAGGAAATCTTCGTCTGTTGTATTGGCTTCTTCATCTCCTGCTGCCAAAAGTGCTTCCTGAGCTTTGAAACGTTCTCTCTGGTCGATTGGATCGTTAAGCTCTGAGTATGCGTTTGCCATTTCCCATCCGTTCATAAAGAACTCGAAACGTTCTGTATATTCTGGATTTTCCGGTTTCTTCTTTGTTAATGGAGAAATCTCAATTGGATGGTCCATTACAAATGTAGGTTGAATCAAGTGTTCTTCTGCATACTCTTCAAAGAATAATGCTAAGATGTCACCTTTACCGTGACGTTCTTCAAACTCAACATGTTTCTCTTTT
>JAEIGA010006701.1_pt1 | contig 17530 bp, 23 predicted proteins | sample 9270691 | NCBI WGS metagenome assembly JAEIGA01 (sample SAMN17057246, study PRJNA624740) | gut metagenome | biome: biome; isolation source: fecal sample | host: Bos grunniens | place: China: Xizang | collected 2019 | reverse complement strand
GCCATTACTCAAATTGGTATAATGCGTACTCTCTCTACTATCAACAGTATCAAGCGCACTCTTTAACTCGTTAATAGCACCTCTGATATTCTGCGCAACAGTACTAAGACTATCCAATCCGATAATACCTGTAAGCGTACCATTCTGCACAGCATGTGTACTGCTTACATCTAACTGAGAATCAATAACAACACTAGCACTTGCTAACTCATTGATAGCACCACTAAGTGTCTGACTAACAGTAATAAGCGTTTCACTGCCTGCCTGTGTTTCTAAATCTTCAACATCAGCAACCAATGACACAATATCATTAGTATTCTGAATAACTTGCTGTGTCAATGCAAGTGCACTCTGAATGTTAGTAGGGTCAAGGTCTGAAAGCAACTGATTGATTCTGCCTGTCAGTATCTCTATCTGTCCTGTGATGGTATTATCCTCAATCTCAAGATTGTCAATCCTAGTCTCAGCAATAGACATTCTATCCTCAAGACCACCAAGCCTGCCATTCTGAACAATCTGCTCAGTATCAATAGTACTTAAATGTCCTTTAACCTCGTCACAGCACTCTGTAAAATCAGCACGCAGAGTATCAACATCAGTTCTAAGTCCTCTAGTATCATTCTCAAGCGCAAGAATCCTCTCACCATGAGATTCAACCTCAGCTTCAACACTATCTAACTCATTGCTCAATGCTGATATAAGATTAGTATTACTATCTATCTTATTCTCAAGTGCTGTTATTTTAGCAGGTTGTAGTAAAGCTATATCAGCTTCATTCTGTGTAACCCTTGCGTTTAAATCAGCTACATTCTGATTAGTAACAATAAGGTCACTAGCGACACCCCGTGCAATACTCTTAGCTTCTTCTGCTGTTATATTAGCCTGTGTAGCAATAGAGACAGCCTGTTCCGCTGTCCCTACGCCACTCTTTAAAGCAGAATCGATAATAGCATTGTCACGAGTAATGTCATTAAGAAACACAGGTTCTTCAACCTCACTGTACTGAGTTAAGTTGTAGTTCTCTGTATAACTTACTTTACTCATGTGCTACTCCTTTCTTAATTGTAAATGATACCACAAATTTCAGTTACAATATCAGATACATTACTCTGTGTTGAACCTGCACTTGCATTACTAATCTGTACAGTTGTATCAGTAAGATACCATAAATATCTGACTGTGATAGCACTTACATTATATCTTGCAAGTGCAATACGTGTGTACTTATCAGTACTACCTGTTTTATTTATGAAGTCACTAACTTTCATAGCAACTTCGGCAGTTACACCTGTGCTATCTGCTAATGTTTTATATCTTACCAAAATATATTCGTAATTGGCGATTGATTCAGATAAAGTAGCAACCTGAGAAGCCTGACTACTAGCAGGGCTCTGATTAGTCCACAGTGGTACAATAGTTGCACTAGCCTTACCACCCGCTTCACATCTAATAAATGCCATAATGGTTCACTCCTTTCTTTATCTATTGAAAATCATAACAGCTACTTCAACATCATTAGCCTGTGAAGCTATCTCAACAGTTACGCTATTTGTGGTATACTGTACATCAACAGGATTCACACCGAATGTATCAGTATAAACTGTAATATAAGACCCCGAACTAATAACAAGAGAAGTAAAAGTAAGAGTGATAGTGGTATTACCTGCTGTGATAGTACCTTTTCTTGTTTCACCCTCTGCCTGCTGAGCAAGATTCTGCATTTCTAATTCAAGCGCACTATGCGCAGAATCACAATAAGCCTTGATAATCCTATTCTGTACCGCATTGATACTAGAGTCACTCATAGCGGTATCAATCACAGCACTAGGAGCGTTCTCAAGGTCAGTAACTCTTGTGTCAAGTGCATTATCAGCGTTCTGCCTGTTAAGAATCTCATTCTCAAGGCTAGTATTAAGCTGTCCAATCTCAGTAGTATGTGTACTGATAGCCTGCTGTAAAGCGACAATATCAGCTTCATCAATACCCTGCTTAGAAGCAACAGCATAGATAGCCTCGTCTATGGTCTGATATGCACCATTAAGGTCGGTCAGAATAGACGGAATATCAGTTGCAACATACTGAGGTAACTCATAATGAGTAGTTTTGTTTGTGTAACTCATGTCTTATTCTCCTTTACGATATTTTTCTGTTGGAGTACCAATCGTACTCATATGCACTAAGGTCAAGTGCGTCATATGCCTCTGCTGTGATACCAACAGCATCAAAGTCAGTTGCATTATAACTTCCTGCCTCTTTCAACATATCAGACAATGCTAATATGTTATATTTATATAACTCTCTTTCACCCTCTGTTACATGATTCATGTACAACTTAGGGTCTTTCCATATATACCTTTTAGCATCAATGTCATACTGTAAAGCTGTCATACCAATAGGTATATAATTTACAAGCGTACTATCGTACTCACTTGCGGTTAGTTGCAGGTCATCATACTCATGTGCTGTGATAGCGTTAGCACGTAGGTAATTGTACATATTGTTAAGTGCAACTTGTATATTAACAAGCTGACCTGTGATAACATCACGTACAATCACGTTCTCAAACTCTGGTATGCTTTCCTTGAACTCCTCTAATACCTCGTCAATGTAGACTTTCATTTCTTCATTGTTGAGGTCAATCAGAGTCCTCATTTCCTGCAAACCCTCGTTTAGCAACACAGTCAAAGATGTGACAGCTCTAGCGAGTTCGTTATCGATTCTCAAGGTCAATTCTTCAACTTTTCTATCGATAAATGTTGAAAGTTCATTGACCTGTCTCTTTAGAGCATCAATCTCACTCTGTGCATCAGCAAGGGCATTGTTAATAGTCTCAATCAGACTAGCCTCAAGTTCTGTAAATCTAATGTTCACAGATGTTTCAAAGTTATCAATCTCACTTTGTACTTCGGCAAGTCCTGTTTCAACTATTGCAATACGTTCATTGAAACCGTCCATATTATCACTAATGGTATTGAGGTTTTCAATAGCAGAATTGAGTTTATTAACGCACTTACAGAGCACTTCATAATAACTCAAGCTATCATCATACGTTAGTGGTAGTACTTTCTGACAATGAACATACTTGAATGGAACTAAATGTCCAACAGGAACGTAACTCATGTAACTCCTTTCCGCAGGTTTAAGGTGCAAATCTGCAATTTTAATTGTTACAAATAGGAATTCAATCTTTCTACCAATGTGTTCATCAAGACTATGCAATCCTGCACACTGTCAGACCGCAGAAAAACCCACTTTCCTACTTTTAATTATAACATGAATAGAACACCTAGTCAATAATCAACTAAATGTTCTATCGTTCACAGGTTACCACAGATTAAAGAACAAATCTGCAAGGTCTTTTATAACCATCATATCGATATTAAGGAATGTATCTCTGTACTTTTCAAGATACTCACTATAAGTACCTGTTCCACGTTTACCAAAAATATGGTCTAAGTACGAATCAGTGTTTGCAATTGTTCTAGCATTTACAGCGGTGCTACGATTGTTATTAGTACCACTATTTTGATAACTACTGTCGTCGTCCCTAGTCTCAGTGTTAATAGTAGCATTTGTTAAATAAGTGTCGTTCTCAAGATTACTAATTGCACCTTGAGGGGTATCACTATATTTACTAATAACCTTATTAGTTTGGTCATCAGTAGTTGTTCCACTTGAACTTGTTGTGGTATTACTTGTGCTACTTCCGTCATCATTAGTAGCACCATTAAAAGCACCACTATGATTAGTATAAAAATCTGTGTCCTGCATAGGGTCAAACTCTATCAGTTCGCTCCTATATAGCTTATTATAGTAGGGCATAATCTCACGCATTTTGTTGTTAAGATGTAACTTCCACAGACCAAACGTTTCATAGGCTATCTCTCGTGTATAATAATGTTTAAGTATTTTCTTCTCAAGTGGTATTCTATATTCTTCATCAAAGAATGGAATATCACTATCAAAGATAGAACTACAAGCACTCTCAACAATCTGCTCTATGCTTGATTCACCTGCACTCTCTTTTAAACCACTTCTTTCTTCACATATGAACCTAAGTTCAGTAGTATATTTGCTCATGTTATACCCCCTTACTCAGCATCTTTTGAAACAGATTTAGTTTTTCCATCACCGCTTTCACCTGTGTTCATAGAAACGTCACCTAATTCTCTGAAGTCCTCTCTATAATCTACACTCATATTAAGACCAAACATTTTGTTGATTTCTTCACAGGCTTTACGACGCATTTCAAGTCTACCATACCTATTAGCAATTACACCACCCTGCTGTCTTGTTACTTCATCAGAAACTAAACGTTCTTTCTTCTCAAAGTTTACATTAGATATTCCAAGGTATGTCAATGCTTCGTTGTAATACTGTACCTTTAATTGATACAACTTGTCACTAACATAAGGTGCATTTGTCTGCATTACTTTTATGCTGTTAATATCAAGATTCTTGTCTGCGAATATAACAGGTGAATTTCCATCAAATTCCTTATATGCGTTCAACATAGTAAGTCTCTGATTTTCCTCACACTGAATCAAAACAGGGGTTTTCTGTGCTCTGGCATTTACATCAATAGTCCTGTCAATATCCCACAATCTCTGTGCAAACATTTTCACATCACGTACACTATTAGTTCTGAGATAATTGTTATAAATGATAACACTGTTGTCAATAGTAAGGTCATTGTTATTATAACCATTACTAGCATACGCTCTACGCTTGAGTGGTACACGATACACATTAAAGTTACCATTAACAGCACACTGTAACCCAAGATAACCTAACGCTTCATCTTTGAAAAATATAGCCTGTCCATCTCTGAATAAGGTTAACTCAAGATAACGCACATCAATTGTATCGGGAACGTTCTTCCATTCAAACATAACTAATGCTAACTCGGTAAGCCTGTCAATGTAATACGCATAGTTACGAACATTGTTCCTCAGACTTTCATCAAAATTAGTCTTATGTTTACCCATTTTTATTCTCCTTATATTATTGCATTACTCTGTGCTAAATCACCAACATTTGTCTTTTTGTTCCAAAATCTTATACCATTGTTTAGTATATTTTGGATATTAACTTTATCATCATTAGGTAAATTACCTCTAACCAAACAGCCTTTTGTTTTTACATAGCAAAATGCTTCCCTGTGTGCACCTAAATGAGGTGTTTCTACTTTATTATAAGAATATCCAAAAGCTGTAAAGAAAGAATCAATATGTTTTAATTCGTTAAGGTGCAGGTGTGCACGTCCACAATAAAATGTTTGGTGTCCACTAGCACAATTAAGTGAACCAACATCAACACTATTTTTACAAACATCTGCTTGTATACTAGCTTGATAAACGTCCTCAGCTTCGTCTATTACAGTGCTTACCATTGAGCGTGTAGCACTTGTAATACTCCTAGAAGTTAATGCCATACCTACAGATTTACCCATACCCAATAATAAAGGAACACTATTCTGCGCTAACCACGCTTTAAAAGCATCAACATTCCAACAGCATTGAGGATAATTATTAAGACTTAATGTTTCAGTATAAGCACCCTGTGGTGATTGTAATTCTGGTGCTGTTAAAATGCCTTTATAATTTAAAGGATTTAAAGCAACCTGTACAGGTGTCATTATAGTACCACGTACAAATAATTGTGGTGTATGGTTTTCAAAATATTCATACCTAAGTGATAAAGATTGACCATCACCATTATCAACATGAAAATAGTTATATGGGTAAGTGTATAGTTTATTATTTTGCGGGTGGTAATTACCAAAGTTACTATTTTCAGTAATCGCATCTTTAGTAATGGTCATATATGAATAACTTCCACCACCAGTATATCTATGGTCTGACGCTATCTGTTCATCAAGTATTAACCAAGATGGTACACAATATATAGCTACAATATTATCAGGGTTTGTAAGATACCTGTCTAACAATTGACGTATTTCTTGTAATTCTTCTGACTTGAAAACGTACATTGTTACACCACTAATAATATTACCATATCTTTGCACACTGCTAGTAGGTTGTACCTCAGAATCAGCATTTAGAATAATATATTTGAAGCTAGTAGTTAAATCAACAGATAGATTACTATAATCCTCAAATACATATTCACCTGTGTCAAAAGGTTCGGGTTCAATGTTTTCACCAATAGCATCATTATACGTGTGCTGTCTGACAATATAACATGGTGGTACTTCCATTTCAAAATACCAACTCATAAGTGGGTCAATAGTAAACTTTACTTCACAAGTAGCATTATTGATGTAATCAATACTATCTATGAAAGCATAAAACCACTTATTGCCATAAGCTGTGTTTCGATACATTAAATAATTACAGTCAAACACATCATCAGCACTTGCATCAAGCCTTATATATCCTCTATCTTTTCTTTGATATGTTTGCTGTGAAAATGTGCGCTTAACTTTAGATGTAAAATATGTTATTTGGTCAGTGATATTTGCAAAGTAAAAACTGTTAGCATATTTACTATCTAAAGGAACATTATTTAGCAATCTTATTTCACTATTAGGTGCGATATACATGATTTATTCCTCTCTAGGTCTAGCCTTATATGATACAATTTTTACGAACTTACCTTTTACATTAAAAAACATTACAAATTTTTCACCTTTCATGTCAATCTCCTTATAATAAAAGGGTACACAGTATGTACCATGTACCCTCTTATAATTAGCTTGTTATCACTTTGCAAGTTCAACAGTAGCACCCTGCTCAGTAGCACTAGAAATTGTAGCACTAGCTGTGTAGGTTGTGCCCTGCAATTTAGCAACAAGAGTGATAGCTGTTCCCTCGTCAGTTGATGGAATCCTAACAGCACCGAATCTATCAACAGCGATACCTGCCTCAGTAAGTGCCTCAGTCTGAACAAACTCAACCTGTGCAGATACAAGAGAAGCTGTAGAATCATCAAGTTCGAGTGTAAGAACTGTACCCTCTTTACCTACAGACTTAGTACCTACCGTGTATGTAAGTGTTGCAGGAAGTGTGATGGTAGCACTTGAAGAAACAACGTCAATAGCATTTGCAAAAGGTGATGAAGAAATAGTCTTACGGATATTAAGGAAATAGTTCCAATACATACCACTTGCTACGTAGGTTTCTGTCATCTTAATGAGGTTGTCATAAACCTGAAACCATTCATCATCAACAATGAAACACTGTACGTTTGCCATGAGTGCTAACTCTGCACTTGTAATTTCTTCAATTTGGTCACTGTTTTCGATAATTTCAGAGAATCTATCATTATCGAATGTTGTCCAATCATCAATAAGATGCCTGTGACCCATGAATGTTACCTTATCCATGTTGAAAGCACTTGCAAGAACATCAACATCAAGTGTAGCATCATCATCTGCACTGATAAAGATATGCTGACTATCCTTTGGTGTTACAGTGTGTACACCACTCATGTTGTACTTTGTACCCATAAAGGTAAGCTGATTGGAAATTGATTTAACTTTCTTTACGAAAGCTTTATCAATATCAGTTGTACCACTTGTAACAGGATAAACCATACCATGTGTGATACCCTTGATAATCATGTACTTAAACAACAGGAACTCGTCATACTCTGCTGATGTGTACACTGAATCAATAATTCTTGAGATAAGGTCACGCACACCATTTTCACCTGTAAAAGCAAGTCTTAAATCCTCGTCCTGTATGGTGATAGGATACTGAACGTTGTAATTCATAAGATGGAAAGCTGTGCGCACATCGGGAATAGTTCTTTTGAACTCTCTTGCACCTGCCTTTTCTGCTGAGAACTCTCTAGCCTTTGACAGATTTACATACACTTCCTCGACTGTCTCACCGAACTCAAGATAACCTTTTTTAAGACCTGCATATGGGTTATTAAAGAGTGCTGATTTTACAATAACAAGTGCAATCCTGTTCATAAGTGATGATAAGAACTGATTAGCCATAGCGGGATAACCATAGAGCACTTCACCTACCTTTGGAATGTCCTGTGTTGCCTTAACTGTTGGAACTAAACTTTGATATTCTGCACTGGCATTAGCACGAATAGTGTTGAGAATATCAATTGTACTAGCCTGTAATTCTGTAACTGCAATTCTTTTAGGCATAATACTTACTCTCCTTTCTGCTTAAATAAATCATCATATTCTAACTGTTTTGGTGGCTCGTCGGGTTTCTCTATATCCTCAATGCCTGTCGGTGGGTCTGAAGCACCTGCATCAGCAGAGTTGAAAAACCTTGATTTATATTTCTCACGCCACATTGTATCATTATCCTCGAACTTCTTCTTCCATTCTTCGGAAGCACCTGCTAATGAATCCTTTTCTTTTAGTGTGTCAGACACGTCCTCAATAAAAGACAGTGTTTCATCTGACGTATCATCAGCGAACTTGTTCTTGATTAGTTCGAGGATTTCTGTTGTAGTTTTAATCATTGTTTATCTCCTTTTTAACATCATATATAGAGGCATTTTATTATCTGTTGGAACAGGTGGAGGCGGGTGCGGTGGTGAACCTGTGAATGTAACAGTGATAGCAATATCCTCATTAGGCATTGAAAATACTTGCGAACCTGTTTGTACATATAATGCTACAGATTGTCCTGTGGATAAACCAACTGCAATAATATCTACTAATGACTCACCACTTGCAGGTGTGACAGTAAGTGTAACAGAATCATTGTAGTTAGCGGTTATAGGTGATACTGTAGCTGTACCATCACCATTTACATACAAGTAAGTTCTATAGTTACCTGCTGACCCTGCATATAAATTGTACCAATTTTGTGCATAAGTTAATCGGTCTGAGTTCCATTGACCTACTTCGTAATTATCACAATAATAACGTGTAGCATCATATAGGTTAGTCACACGTTGCATATATGGTAAGTACTGATGATAATGACTATTTGAATCAGTCCATTCCCATGTGATATAATTAAACTGACCCTGCTGTGAATCAATATCTAGTCCACTACCTTTGGTATAATCCCACAATTTTCTGCGTCTTGTTTCATCAGTCCATTGTGATAATCCATAACCAAAACCATAAGCATTTACATACCAACTTGTTTGTAAAAATTCTGCTTCTGTTATAGTACCATTATTGATACCATCTGTAAGCCATTCATCACTATGTCCTGTCATGGTATTCCATACATTCTCAGCATTATCTGAGTACAAACCACTCTCAGCTTGCATATTACCCATAGCACCTGCACAAGCGTACTCATTACCTGCATAAATAGCATAAAACAAATTCCATATATCCTGCGGATTTATGTAATGACTAGCCATTCAACCTCTCCTACAATAAGCGTACCACTGTTCTATATTACCATTGAACTTATCTAAATCAATAGGCTCGTTAGTATATTGCCATATAGCATAGAATGGATATACACCTGTGTTTGGTTTCTTGATTGTTTTATTCCATTGTGCTACCCATAAGCCATAATTAGCTTTAAAGATTGGAGTAAGTTTTTTGCAATAAGAGGCTTGACAGTATATCAAAGGTTTAACACCTGTTAGTTCATATACTTTGTTTAACCAATCAAGTGCCCATTGTACAGGAAAACGTAGTGCATTGTCTTCCCAATCGAGTGTATATATGCAATTACCTGCGTACTTACCTACCTGCTTTACAAAATGCTCAGCTTCTACTTCGGGTGTGTTATACTCTGGTCTAGCATAATGGTAAAATCCATAAAGTTTTTTCTTCATTAAAACATGTGACAAGTGTGTTTTCCATTTCTTATCAATAAATGATTTACCCTCAGTAGCTTTAATGATGTAAAAGTCATAACGTCCATAATCCATTTTATTAACTAAATTATAATGAGAAATATCGCAACCAAGTAACATATCAATCTCCGCTTTCGGTGGAGTCATGTTTGTACTTTTGCAGGTTCTCATTTTTGGCTTTCCATATGTAGAAACCTGCTACAACCATAGCAAACTCAAAAGATTTATCTATGAGTGTATTAAGTGGTGACAAATCTTTGAATAAGAATGTCTCAATAATTGTACAAACTATGACACAAGTTATTAGTAACATTGTGAAACTTAGTAAACGCTTAGTGACCTCACTACCTGTGATTATCTTTATGAACTTTACCATAGCTTTACCCTCTATATTATTATAACACTAGGTATTGTAATCTGTCAATAAATGTGCTATTATATTAGAAGAAATAGAGGTGTGTTTATGGAAAGTAAGTACTATGACGGAACTAAATTATTATCATTGTTAGACATTGACGGAAACAAACCTGAGATTTATATGTGTACCACTAATAGAACAGGTGGTAAGACCACATATTTCGGTAGAATGTTAGTTAACAGATGGTTCAAAGAACGTAAGAAGTTTTGTCTTGTTTATCGCTTTAATTATGAACTTTCAGATGTTGCTGATAAGTTCTATAAGGATATTGGTAGTTTGTTCTTTCCATGTTCATATATGGATAGCAAAATTAGAGCAAAAGGTATATACTCAGAGTTGTATATAAATGATGAACTTTGTGGCTATGCTGTTGCGCTAAATAATGCTGACGCTATTAAGCGTTATTCACATCTATTTAGTGATGTTGAATGTATGTTAATGGATGAATTTCAAAGTGAGACAAACCATTATTGTTCTGATGAAATAAGGAAGTTTCAATCTATTCATACATCATTTGCACGTGGACAGGGTGAACAGTATAGATATTTACCTGTATATATGATAGCCAATCCTGTGTCACTTATTAACCCTTATTATGTTGCTATGGGTATTAGTGAAAGATTGAAAAAAGATACTAAGTTTCTTAAGGGTAAAGGTTTTGTACTTGAGCAGGGTTATAATGAGACAGCATCATTGAAACAAGCTGAAGCAGGTTTTAATAAAGCCTTTGGAGAATCTGAGTACAATGCTTATTCACAGCAAGGTGTATATCTGAATGACAATATAGCCTTTATAGAACAGCCACAGGGTAAAGCAAGATATTTAGCAACTATTAAGTACAACAATTGTGACTATGGAATACGTAGTTATGATGAATTGGGTATTATCTACTGTAACAATAGACCCGATACAACTTATCCTGTTAAGATTAGTGTAACCACTGACGACCATAATATCAATTATGTTATGCTAAAGAATAATGATTTATTTTTGCAGAATATGCGTTACTATTTTGAACGTGGTTGTTTCAGATTTCAAGACTTGCGTAGTAAAGAGGCATTACTAAAAGCTATAAGCTATTGACGCGGTAGAGGTATCTGCACATAAGTGTTATAAGTACAGTAATGCGGAACACATGGTTGGAAATGATACCACCGCACTGTATCGAATTTGTGTATCGGCTTGTATACCTTATGTGTTATAGATATAACTAAAGAGGACAGTAACAATCGTATGATTGCCTGCCCTCTTTTTAATTACTTATCGATTTTGCTGATTGTTAATATTGCACAAGTGATAAAACCAACTATGTAACCTATTATAAACATTATAAATGCTGATAATATATCCATATTGTTTACCTCATTGTGTAATCTGTTGATACCAACAATGTGCCACCTTTGATTCTTTTTGGTACTAATTTACCTGCAACCTTTAGACCTATCTTAAAGTCATTTAGTGTTCGGTGTATTTGTTTACCATTTGTATCAAATAAGAATCGTATTTGTTCCGCATCATAATTCTTAAGTTCTTCCTCTGTTATCGGTGTTGTGTCCATACTACGTTTGAATAGGTCTTTGCATTGTTGTGGCATACCTGCACACTTAATGTCATAATATGGGTTCTCAACAAGTTCTAAATCATTATGAGTTACGTGTTCAATATATGTCTTTTGTCTTACAAATATAGCTGTATCCCAACATGATTCTAGTTTCCAACAACAGAAGTTCTTATCATGTACTGTTATACCTTTAATATCATTAGGTGCAAGGTCACAATGTATACTGTCTGTATCAGCATAGATGAAACCTGCTTTATCAGCACCATGATAATTAGCTTGTGCACTACGTATTGTAAAGTTTCTTGCGTATGATGTGATAGCTGAACCAATTGCTATATAACCTGCTTGTTTGTTATATTCTTCAACCTCTGTGAATCCAACTGATTCATCATCACGTATGTACGCATATTTAAATGAACTGTCTTTACTACTAGCCATTTTTCCGTACAAATTATTAAGAAACAGTTTTGCTAATGTACGTAATGCACCTTTACTTTCTAGTTTTATTTTCTTGTACTTTTCTATGTATTCATCAAATAAACCTATCTCACTATAGAAGTAACATCCATCTACTATTTCAAAGTCCACCACATTGTAATGTTCTAGGAATAAAGTATAATCAGTCATTGTCATATAGAGGTCTTGAATAGTGTCATACTCTTGCCCGTCTATTATGTATTTAGATTGATACTTCCCTGTGTGCTTATTATAAACATCTGATGTTTCCAACATTTCAGTAGATTTATATAATTTATTATGCTTTATCTGTATGAATGGTAGTTTGTTATGTTTGATATAAAATCTACATCTTATGTGTATAAAGTAGTATTTATTTGATTCCAATGCTTCATTAGGTATATAATTACCTGTCCAAAATTTTGGAAGTCCAACAGGGTAACGATTTCCGCTTTCACTAGACATCATTGAGGGGTATAAGGAGTTAACATCTGCTGTTGTTCCATTGTGATAAATTTTGTTTTCCTTGCCTTTTACTAAGTAGCACCAACCACCTCTATATGTTTTGTGTATATAATCACCTGCTGTTGGTGCATCTAATATGTCAAGAGGTATGTCGTATAGGTCTGGAAAGAACATATCATAGTCTTGTTTGTCATAACCTCTCTTAAATTCACTTAGACAACACGCACCAATTGTTAATTTATTATGCCCCTGTTGGAACATAATTTCTAACGCTTCTTTAACAACTAAAACGTCATTTGCTATATACTTCTTTTCATCATCTGTTATTACGCACCCTGCGTATCTGAATCCCTCGTATTCCATTTCTAGTTTTTGATGTTTGGTTTTAAATGCTTTACCAATTGCACGTACTGAGAATGGTAGTAATTTGAGTGAATCTCTTATCTCTATAATGTGGTTTCCTGTTTTGATAGTTATAGTGTACCAACTACCCATATATGATATTGAATATTTGAATGAATCATTAGGCATATCTTTAGTACTTAACCACGCAACCTCATTGTACCCTATGCCTGTTTGTGTACTAGCTTGTTTGAATTGTAAAATAGAAAGTAAGTAGTCTAACCAAAATGAGCCGTCAAACTTAAGATTGTGATAGTACAAAATTATGTCGCACTTTAGTGATTTTAAATAGTCAAACGTTTCACCTATGGAGTGTAGTATCACTACGTCCTCTGATTCTACTTCTACTAAAGCACTTGCCCATACTTCTGTGTACGTCTGCCCCGCATATACTGTAGTCTCAAAGTCTCCTACAAATATGCGTTTACTCATACATATCACTACTTATATCGTCGGTGTCAACATCTACTCCTGTATTACGTGCTTCTATTGGTACACCTACTGATAACCACCTTGCGCATTTATTGAACCAACTATCGGGCATAAAGCCTTTATATGAAGCAATTGCTACTTCTACAGCTTCTCGGATTTTATTGTCCGCTTCTGTGTCATGTAACTGTTTAATATATGCGTCACCTTTTTCATTATAGTTGTCATAAAAGATGTTCAAAAGTGCGTTACGCTGATATTCCACTTCTAAGCGAAGAATGTCCATTACTATGTTCTCCGCATACTCTTGTGTCATATCTAGTACTTCGTCAGTGTACTCTTTGTCTGCGTGTTGTTCGTAATACTGTCTCTGTGCACTATCCCTATATTGCACATTTTGTCTACGCTGTTGTAACTTGATTCTCTTTCTCTGTTTACGATTGAGTTTCTTATTCTTTTTCTTTTTGAAATTGGTTTTTGTTACTCTGTGTAGTGTAGCAGGTTCTTCCTCTTTTGGTGCAGGTATTCGTAGAATTTTTGGTGCAGGTGGTTGTACTATCTTAGGTGATAATACTTTTTCAATTCCCTGCATAAACATTTGCACTGATTGAAGTCTTAACCTTTTAGCGATTTTCTTTCGCTGTCTCGCACTACCTTTAGCCATATTATTTTTACCCCCTTATGTGCTAAAAATACCCCTTACAAGTATACACCTGCAAGGGGTTAATGTTAGATGATTGAGCAGGTTATGAAACCTTTTCCTGTGTAGTTTTTGGAGGGTTTCTTGTAGCACTCAAGTGCCCACTCCTCAGATTCATCTTTCATTTCATCAAATATGTTGCGGAATGATGAAAAGAAAGCATCTGACCCTGTCACATATTTTGTACCATTTTCGTCTACAATGACGTAATTGGTGTAGTCCTTATTTTCCCCCTCTTTTGCGTTATCGTTGTGGATTGAAAGTACTACATAGTCAACAGGCTTGATGACTAACTTTCCACCCTGTGCACTGTCAACCTCTGTGTCGAGTGATAGTGCATTAGATGTGTCCTTTAATGCTACTCTTTCTTTTGCTGTCAGTTCTCTTGTTGATTCTGCGATTGTTACTGAATAACCTGTCATTTCTGTTTCTCCTTTTCTTTCTCTTTGTACGATTGATAGTTACTTTTATACTTACACCTTAGTCCTTTTTAACAGGTCTAGGTGGGAGTACCTTTGCAATAGCCATGAATTCCTGCTCAGTTACACCCATGAGTGTTTCCTGTGCTTCCTTTTCAAGGATTGCTACTACTTTTGAATCCTCTGTTTCTGCTACAGACTTTGTAGCGTTAAGTAGTTTGGTGTTACCCTTTTCATCATCAGCATATTTACCACTAATGTTGAACTCCTTTGTCTCTGTCTCCTGTGTTGACACGTTAACGCAAAGTGCCTTAACCTTAGTACTGTCGATTGTTCTTGTTACCATCTGCTGTCTTGCCATAATTTTTTGTTCTCCTTATGTTTATTTGTATGTTATATGATTGTGCTAACCATGTAGGTTTGTGGGGGCTCACAGGCGTACATAGGGAGTGCACACCTGTGAGTAATAATGGTGCGAATGTCAATTGCCTCTTATGAGGGGAGTAGTTTTGACTATTTAATTATACCACTTTTTAATACGTTTTGTCAAAATTTTTGGAAAAAAGAAAGTCGAATAGTTGAAGTTCCTTTTCTTCGGGTGTGTCCTGCACCTGTGAAATGGATATAGGTTTGTTCACTAACAGGTCTTTTTCTATGTACTCGTTGTTCTTACAGATTAGTAGATATGGGTGTCCGTCGTATGATGCCCATTTAAGGGTATCACAATAGTACGTTGTTTGTTCCTCAGTTGGTACGTGTTCAATCCTTAGTCTTATCATTTTTATTCCTTTCATAGTTCATTACTGTAGCGACTTCACCGCTGTCAATCATTTCGATTGCATATTTAAGTGAATCCTCTATAAAAGTTGCGGTATCATCTTTACCATATTTTGAGATAAGTGCTATCCACAGTTGTAATAAATCTGCCATCAACTGAGTACGTTCTGTTCTAACAGGGTCTATATCGTTTAGTAGTTTCAATAAATTATCATTGTCTAAACCTAGTTCTACATGGTGGTTTACAATACGTAACATATTTGGGTTCTCCTTTTTGATATAATAACAGATGTTATTTTATATAGTTTTGGTATTGGGTTAGTTAATGACGAATACACACTCTTGTGATTCATCTTGTATCTGTGTTAGTGCGTGATAGATGTTAAGATTTTGACCGAAACCCTGTATAGTCCATGACTCTTTGGTGTTATCATATGTCATTGTTCCGTTAACGTTATTGGACTGTAACAGGTACATAAGATATTTAGCTGTTGTGTCATGGTCGCAGGTGTCAGTGTGGATTATTATTTGTTCGTTTCCTAGTATAATTTGCATAAATTCTCCTTTTATCCATATACTTTGAAGTATGAAAAATCCTCATTAGCTAATGATACATACTTTCCACATTCAAAGGTGAATACTTTGTGACCCTCTTTGTCTGATATGGTAGCGACTTCATCTAAAACCACATCAGCTATATTGTACGAATAACTATAATATTCTGCTATAATAGGTGTACTCTCAGTGTTACACTGTGTTAACCTGTCACATACTATCACATCAACATTATATATTTTTACTTTCATTGTTCTCCTTTAAATGATATGCTATGTTTGATTTTACTATTTGCACTATTTCTTTTAATTCCTTTGCACCTGTTATAGTGCTAACAGCACGCAATGTTATGTGGTAAGTGTTTGCACCTATGTAGTACTTAATATCAAGTGTATCGGTTGCTCTGTTAATGTTTATTAGTATTGTATGTTTGATATTCTTTTGTATATAAGTTGATACTTTAATTATATCCATAGTTTGTATAAAAGAGGCAGGTTTTTATTCCCTGCCCCTGTCTCCTTATTTGATTACTTACGCTTACCACCTTTACCCTTTTTAGGCTCGTTGGTAGGCTGTTCTTCAACTGCACTATCTGTATCAGCATAAATGGTATCTGATTTTTCCTTATCATCAGTGTTACCATATGTTTTGCGAGGTGGTAACTCCTTAGCAAGAGCCATGAACTCCTGTTCTGTCATACCATAAAGCTTTTCTTTTACGTCTGTTGACATAACAGCTACTACCTTAAGGGTGTCTGTCTCGTACTCTTTTTTGAGTGCTTTCATAAGCTTGTCTAATTCTGCATATGTACCACTGAGGGTGAACACCTTATTCTCTGTTAAGGGTGTTCCTGCCTCTGTGATGTTTGACAAGTCAACTGTCAGTGCTGTTACCTCTGTGTAGTTAATTGTACGTGTTACCATTGCGATTCTTCCCATTGTTTTGAATCTCCTTTTTCTTTAATATAATATTTTGTTGGTTGCGTGGTACATAGTTTGTACCGATTAGGTATTGAAGCTGTGACACATCAACACCCTACTATTTAATTGTAATACAAGTTGTGATTTTTGTCAATAGTTTATTCTTATTTTTATAAGAAAATTACTTTAATTTTTGGGTTACATTCTAGTAATAGATTTTACTTCACCATTTAGATATAAGTCAGCTAAATCTACGCCCCAATCAAGTGCATCATAAAATGCTTTATAGTAACCACTAGCGTTGATACATCTAAAATGTGTAGTGGTATACCACTTGTTGTCGTTGTGGTTCTGATGTAGTATTACAATTTCAAATACGAATTTCGTCATAATAACACCTCTTTACTATATTTTGTTTACAATGTTCTATGCACCCTGTTGGTGCGATTACCTGCGCAAGCTGTGACACCTGCACAGGCGAAATAAATTACTTAACTAAGTATCTCTTATTAAGTTTAGAAAAGCCAAAAGTATTATAACTAATTATGTCTGATAAATTATAAAGCTGTGTCACCTGTTTTGATGTGGTACTAGACCATTTACCAAGCTCAAAAAGTTCACCATTTTGGTCATCAATTATTGCCACGATTGTACTGTATGACT
>JAEIGA010006700.1_pt1 | contig 17535 bp, 13 predicted proteins | sample 9270691 | NCBI WGS metagenome assembly JAEIGA01 (sample SAMN17057246, study PRJNA624740) | gut metagenome | biome: biome; isolation source: fecal sample | host: Bos grunniens | place: China: Xizang | collected 2019 | reverse complement strand
GCAGAGCCTCAAGGTGCTTCGCCCCGAGGGAAGACTCTGCATCATCTCCTACCACTCGCTGGAGGACAGGCTCGTGAAGAACTTCATCAAGACGGGCAACTTCGAGGGCAAGGTGGAGAAGGATTTCTTCGGCAATGTCACCTCCCAGATGAGGGCTGTGAGCAAGAAGGCCATCGTTCCCACCCCCGAGGAGGTTGAGCGCAACCCCCGCTCACGAAGCGCTAAGTTGCGTGTTGCCGAGAAGATTTAAGTTTAGATAACAACCAAAAAAAGGCCAACAGCCAATTGCAAAAGATATGTTTGGTAGACAACGAAAGAGAGATAAAATAAGCGTCAATGGCAGACAGAGCACCGAGCCCCTGCACGACGAGAAACCACGCGGCGAAGTGGCCCCGAGCGCACTCGACAGGAGCAAAAAGCGCTCGGCCAACACAATATTCTCGGGCGGTGTGCTCTACAATCCCACCATCCGTCGCTACTATCCCTTCATTCTCTACTGTTGTCTGCTCGTGCTGATTTATATGGGATATTTCTTCGCCGGTCAGCGACTCCAGAGGGAGGAGATCACCAGCCAGATGGAGCTGCAAAAGTTGCGCACACGCTCCCTGCTGATGTCCACCGAGCGCCACCGAGCCACCAGCCACGACAATATCATCAAGGATATTGAGCGTCGCAACCTGAAGATTAAACAGTGGAACATACCGCCAACAACCATCCACAAAGCCGATGAAACAACAACCCAGAGATAGAAAGGTGACCGACCCCCACCCCGGCGCCATTAAGAGAAGCATCCAGAGGAAAGTGAAGAGTCTTTATCTGCTCTTTGCTCTGCTTGCCGTGCTCATCATTGGCCAGATTATACTCATCCAATGGGGCCCCAACAGCAGCGGCTTCAAAAACCTTGCAAAGGCACGCTTCTACACCACCAGCATCATTGAGGGCAACAAGGGCAACATCTACGACCGCAACGGCAAGTTGCTCCTCACCGACGCCCAGGGCTACCGCCTGAGGCTGGACCTTCACGCCCCCAAACTCTACGATGCCGACTCGGTGTATGCACGCAAACTCCCCATCCTGTGTGACTCTCTGGCGGCGATGTTCGGCGGCAAACCATCGACATACAAGAGGTACCTCGACTCCATACAGGTCATTGCCCTCTCCGACACGGCAAGGTCGCGCTACAGTCAGCCCTTCCCCGTTAATAGGGTATTCGACCAATTTGAGTATGAGCGTATATGCTCCTTCCCGATGATGAATCGCCAGCACGGACTCATCACCTCCACCGAGGCTGTGCGCCACAAAACCCACGGTGCGCTCGCCTCCTACACCATCTCGCGATGCATTGAGCAGGACTACGCAACCACCCTCCGAGGCACAGATGGCCAGAGTCGTTTTGTATGGCTCAATGCCAGCCACTCACGCAAAAAGCCCGTCATCGACCGAAATAACAGGCCTGCGACCAACGGTAGCGACATCATAACCACCATCGACATCGACCTTCAGGATGTGGTGGATGGGTCCCTGCGCCGACAGATTGAGAGGGAGGGGGCAACCTTCGGAACAGCCGTTGTGGTGGAGTGTGCTACGGGCGAAATCAGGGCGATGTCCAACCTCACTCGCTACTCGGGAGGCTCCATAAACGACAACCTCAACTACGCCATACGCTGGCAGGGCGACCCCGGCTCCACCTTCAAGGGTGTGTCGCTGATGGCGCTGATTGAGGAGGGCAATGTATCCATCAGCCGCACCATCAACTGCGGAAAGAATAAGACGGTGGATATCGATGGCGCCAAAGTCACTGACACCCACATCGTCGGCAACGGCTCGGGCGTAACCACCCTCAAGGGGGCCTTTGCCGAGTCCTCCAACATAGGCTTTGCGACAGTTGTCACCGAGACCTTCAAGGACAACAACCGCAAGGAGTATCCCAACTACCGCCGATGGATGGAGTATATCAACTCCCTGGGGCTCGACAAGGTGAGGAACATCCAGAACATCTCGGGCTACGGCTTCAGAGGCATAAAAGCCCCCGGCTATGCCAAAGGTTCGAGCTGGTCGCCCAAGACCCTCGCCAACAACGCCTACGGCTATGAGCTGACGATGACCCCTATGCAGACGCTTATGTTCTACAATGCGGTGGCCAACGGAGGCAGACTCGTAGCGCCGATGCTCATCAAGCAGGTGGTGAGAGAGGGTGTGGTAATCGAAGAGGCTGCGCCCACCATCATCAACCCCGCAATATGCTCACAGGCCACACTCGACAAGGTGCAGGAGTGTATGGAGGCCGTTGTGACCTACAAATATGGCACCGCCAACGCCCTCAAAGACCTCCCCTTCAAGGTTGCAGGCAAGACGGGTACGGCACAGGTGGTGCAGCCCAAAGAGAAGTGGGGCAAGGACAAGAATGGCAAGCCCAACGCCTACATCACCCTCGACGGCTCGCGCGAGTATGTGGCAACCTTTGTGGGCTACTTCCCCGCCGACAACCCCAAGTATAGCTGCATCGTTATGATGAACACCTTCCAGAGGGCCGACGAGAGCAACAAGAAAATCTATGGTAGCAACCTGGCAATGCCCGTCTTCAGGGAGATTAGCGAGTATATCTACTCCCACGACCCCGAGTGGTTCAACACCGCCACCCGACGAGCCGTGGCACCCCAACAGTCCAAGGCCATAGACGCCCCCGCAACAAGAGAGGGCACGGTGCCCAATGTGAAGAGTATGGGCCTGAGGGATGCACTCTATGAACTCGAGAAGGTCGGCCTGAAGGTTAGCTTCAAGGGGCAGGGTGCCGTTGTGGAGCAGAGCGTAAAGCCGGGCAGCCCCATCGAAGCGGGTATGGAGGTAAGCCTTACGCTCGGCAGCGAAAAGAGCAATAATAAATAGTCGTGCCGCTGAAGAGACAAAAGGCTGCGACAAAGTGTCGAAGAAGAAAACGAAGAAGAAAAACAGATACAACAAAGTATGAAACTGCAGGAACTACTCGAAAGAGTCAATATTAGACAGATTGTGGGCCCAACCGACAAGGAGATTGGCTCACTGACGATGGACTCACGCAAAGCCGCCCCCGGTGTGCTCTTTGCCGCCATTGAGGGCACCGTTGTCGATGGCCACAACTTCATTGCCTCCGCTGTGGAGGCGGGTGTGAGCGCCGTTGTGTGCAACCACCTGCCCCAGGAGATTGCCCCCGAGGTGTGCTATGTGGAGGTGGAGGATAGCAGCGAGGCTGTGGGCCTTATGGCCTCCAACTTTTATGGCCGCCCCTCGGAGAAGTTGGCACTCGTCGGTGTTACGGGCACCAACGGCAAGACTACAACCGCCACCCTACTCTACGCCCTCACCCAGAAGCTCGGCTACAAGGCAGGACTCATCTCCACTGTGGTCTATAAGGTGGGCGACAAGGAGTACCCCTCAACCCATACCACCCCCGACGCCATTACCCTCAACCGCCTGCTCGCACAGATGGTCGATGAGGGGTGTGGCTACTGCTTTATGGAGGTGTCGTCGCACAGTCTGGTGCAGCACCGCACCGCAGGTTTGAGGTTTACGGGTGCGCTCTTTAGCAACCTCACCCACGACCACCTCGACTATCACAAGACCTTCGCCGAGTATCTCAAGGCCAAAAAACGCCTCTTCGACTCACTCCCCAAGGAGAGTTGGGCACTCGTGAATGTGGACGACAAGAACGGAGCCGTGATGTTGCAGAACTGCCGCGGCGAGAGGCACACATATTCGCTGCGCGGCGTGGGAGGCACCAACTGCAAGATTATCGAAACAACGCTTGAGGGTATGCTCCTGGAGATTGACGGCAAGCAGATGTGGTCCCACCTGCTGGGCCGCTTCAACGGCTACAACCTCACGGCTGTCTATAAGGCCGCCTGCCTTCTCGGCTTCGCGAGCGACGAGGTTATGGTGGCTCTCAGCTCGCTCCAGAGCGTGTGTGGTCGCTTTGAGACCTTCCGCAGCAAGAGCGGTGTGGTGGCAATCGTGGACTATGCCCACACACCCGACGCACTCGAGAATGTCATCGACACCATCCTCGGCGTGGGCACGGCACGCAGGCTAATTACCGTGTGTGGCTGTGGTGGCGACAGGGATCGCACCAAGAGGCCCGAGATGGCAGCCATTGCCGTTGAGAAGTCCCACACAGCCATTTTCACCTCCGACAACCCCCGCACAGAGGACCCCGAGGCCATTCTCCGCGATATGGAGCAGGGCACCCAGGGACACAACAACTACCTCACCATAACCGACCGCGCACAGGCAATCCGCACCGCCCTTCGTATGGCCGAGAGTGGCGATGTGGTGCTCGTTGCGGGCAAGGGCCACGAGGACTATCAAATCATCGGCACCGAGAAGCGCCACTTCTCCGACCAAGAGCACATTCTTAAGTTTTTTGATAGCGAGGCAGTTTAGTTGCTAAATATATTAAATTACTAATTGGTATTAATCGAATTATTTAATAATCACAAGGTAATAATTAAATTTATAAATAAATGCTCTACTCATTAGTAAATTATCTCGAAAAACACTTCGACATCCCCGGCTTGGGTATGTTCCAGTACCTATCGTTCCGCTCGGTGATGGCAATCATCCTCGCGCTAATGATTGCCACCATCTTCGGTAGCAAGCTCATCAAACTGCTGCGCCGCAAGCAGATTGGCGAGGACATTCGCGAATTGGGCCTTCAGGGACAGATGGAGAAGAAGGGAACACCCACAATGGGTGGCATCATCATCCTTCTGTCGATTCTCATACCCATACTGCTCATCGGCGATTTGAGCAACATCTACGTGTGGCTTATGATTATCAGCACCATCTGGCTCGGCATTCTCGGATTTGCCGACGACTACATCAAGGTCTTCCGCAAGAACAAAAACGGCCTCAAGGGCAAGTTCAAAATTGTGGGACAGGTGGGCCTCGGTGTGATTGTGGGTACGATTATGTGCTTCTCGGAGCAGGTGACCGTTGTGGATAAGAACACCGCCGAGAAGATTACCGAGGTGGTGACCATCACCAACGAGGACGGCACCACAGCCGAGCAAATCGAGGAGTACTATCTGGGCGAGAAGAGCACAAAGACCACCATCCCCTTTGTGAAGAACAACGAGCTCGACTACCACTGGTTCATCCCCTCGGAGAGCCGTGCAGGCGACATACTCACCTGGATTCTCTATATTCTGGTGGCCATCTTCGTCATCACAGCCGTCTCCAATGGTGCCAACCTCACAGACGGATTGGATGGTCTGAATACGGGTGTGAGCGCCATTGTAGCGGTGGTACTCTCCATCCTGGCCTACCTCTCGGGCCACGTAATCTACGCCGACTATCTAAACATTATGTACATCCCCGGTAGTGGCGAGCTGGCCGTCTTTGGTGCAGCCTTTGTGGGTGCGCTGATTGGTTTCCTGTGGTACAACTGCTACCCCGCACAGGTGTTTATGGGCGATACGGGCAGCCTTGCCATCGGCGGTATCATTGCCGTCTTCGCGCTGGCCATCCGCAAGGAGCTCTTGCTCCCCATCCTCTGCGGCATCTACCTGATGGAGGTTGTGTCGGTAATGATACAGACCTTCTACTTCAAATACACCCGCAAAAAGTATGGCGAGGGACGCCGTTTCTTCCGTATGGCTCCCCTCCACCACCACTACCAGAAGAAGAGCCTGCCCGAGAACCGCATCGTCATCCGTTTCTGGATTATCCAGATTATGCTGGCAGCCTTCGCACTTGTAACCCTTAAAATACGATAACCCAACCCTTCGACAACAAACAAAAACGATAGTATGAGATTCGACAACATAAAGAACATTGTGATTCTGGGCGGCGGCGAGAGCGGCTACGGTTCGGCTGTACTGGCCAAGACCAAAGGTTTTGTGACCTTCCTGAGCGACGCCGGCAAACTCAGCGACAAGTACCGCACCCTGCTTGAGCAGGAGGGTATCGACTTCGAGGAGGGCGGCCACACCGAGGAGCGCATCCTCTCGGCCGACCTTGTGGTCAAGAGCCCCGGTATCCCCGAGAAGGCACCCATTGTCAAGCTCCTCCGCGAAAAGGGCGTCGAAATTGTGAGCGAGATTGAGTTTGCCTACCCCTTCAGCAAGGGAAAAACCATCTGCATCACCGGCTCCAACGGCAAAACCACCACCACTACCCTCACCCACCGCATCCTCGCCGATGCAGGAAAGGATGTGGCTGTGGGCGGCAACATCGGTCAGAGCTATGCGCTCACCGTTGCACGCAACGACAAGGAGTGGTATGTGCTGGAGTTGAGCAGCTTCCAGCTCGATGGTTGCTACGATTTCAGGGCCGATGTGGGTGTGCTGATGAACATCACCCCCGACCACCTCGACCGCTATGGCTACAACTTCCAGAACTACATCAACAGCAAGATGCGAATCATTCGCAATCAGCAACCCACAAGCCACTTCATCTACTCGGGCGACGACAAGGTCATCCTCACCGAGATTGAGAAACTCCACCCCGAAGCCGAGTTGCACCCCTTCTCGAAGGGCAACATCACCGGCAACATCGCTCGTGTGAGCCTCGGCGGCAGGACCATAGCCATCAACCTCGAGATGCTCCACATCAAGGGACTCCACAACGCCTACAACGCAATGGCTGCCACCTATGCGGCAATGGCTGCGGGTGTGAGCGAGGAGGATATTCTGCGTACCCTCTACGCCTTTGAGGGCGTGGAGCACCGCCTGGAGTTCGTCTGTGAGATTGAGGGCGTGGAGTGGATAAACGACTCGAAGGCTACGAATGTCGATTCGGTGTGGTATGCTCTGGAGAGTATGCGCAGGCCCACAGTGTGGATTGCCGGTGGCACCGATAAGGGCAACGACTACGAGCCCCTGATGGACTTCGTGGGCAAGAAGGTGAAGGCTCTGGTGTGTATGGGCCTGAACAACTCCAAGCTCATCTCGGAGTTCAGCGGCGTAGTCCCCGTCTACAACACCTCGTCTCTGGATGAGGCTGTGGAGGTGTGCCGTCAGGTGGCCCAGAGTGGCGACAGCGTACTCCTCTCGCCTGCGTGTGCAAGTTTCGACTTGTTCCGCAACTACGAAGAGCGTGGCCGCCTCTTCAAGGAGCGCGTACTGCAACTCAAAAAGTAAACAAGCCTCAATAAAACATAGAACAGAGCAAACAAAACACAAAGCATAGAAGAGATATGTCGAAGAGTGCCGACTATATGCCGAAAGATAGTGCCACGAGCCGTATTTTTGCGGGCGATAAGGTGATGTGGGTGGTGATATTCATACTGCTCATCTACTCCATCTTTACCATCTACTCCAATATGGCCTACGAGGCAGCAAGCAAGGCCAACCAGAAACTCATTATGCACCTGCTGTTTATCTGCGTAGGTATGACGCTTTTCTTCATTGCCCGAATGATAAACATCAACTTCATCCGCAAGCTGACCACACCCTTCTATCTCTTCTCGCTGGCCCTCACGCTCCTGATGATTTTGCTCAACAAGGGCGACGGCGCAGCCCGAGGTCTGGACCTGAAGATATTCTCCTTCCAGCCCTTTGAGTTGCTCAAGTTTGCAACCGTTATGCAGCTTGCGCGTCAGCTCTCCACACGACAGAAAAAGATGGACAAACTGCGGATTGTACCGAGCTTCCGCCCCAGCGATTGGGAGAAGAAACGACGCGACAAGCAGATTGCCATACTCAAGGAGCACACCCTCCCCATCCTCGGTCCCATTGCCCTGTGTTGCGTTGTGACGGTTATGACCAGCAACTCCACCACCCTCATCATTGCCGCCTCGTGCTTGGCGATGATGTACCTCGGCAGGGTGCATAGGAGCGACCTGTGGAAGATTGTGATTGTGGGCCTTGTTGTTGGCCTCTCCGCCATCAAACTCTATGAGGTCGCAAAGGTCCACCACCGAGGCGACACGGCCGTTAGCCGCATCTCCAATTGGACCCCCGATGTTATCACCAAGTCGGTGGAGCTCGGCAAGGAGGACAAAAAGGAGTACTACAAACGCCGCGAACACCCCGACGGCACCCCCAAGGAGCACGACCAAACCCTCTACTCGAAACTATCGATTGCCTCGGGTGGTCTATCAGGCCTGGGCCCCGGCAAAAGCGCCAACAGAAGCCTCTCGGAGTCGGATACGGATATGGTCTATGCCTTCATCATTGAGGAGTATGGACTCATTGCGGGCGGTCTGGTAATAATCTTTGCCTTCCTCGTGATGTTCTACCGCACGATGGTCATCTTCCTCAAGTGTGGTACGGCCTTCCCGGGACTCCTCGTGCTTGGAATAGGCACCAGCATTGTGCTTCAGGCCTTCTTGCATATGCTCGTTTCGGTGTCGCTCTTCCCGCTTACGGGCCAGCAATTACCGATTGTGAGCAACGGCGGTAGTTCGCTGATTGTAACCCTCTCAATGCTCGGTGTGCTGATGAATGTGAGCGCCAAGGCCGAGCAAGAAGAGGAGGAAAAGAAGCTTAAAGAGAGCAATAGTCAGGAACGATAAAAAAATTGAAGAGATAAAAGGAAAAATATGGACAAGAAGATTAGAGTCATATTGAGCGGAGGTGGCACCGGAGGCCACATCTACCCCGCCGTTGCTACTGCCGAGGCACTCAAAAGGGCACTTGGCGAGAATGTAGAACTGCTGTTTGTGGGCGCCGAGGGCAAGATGGAGATGGAGAAGATTCCCGCCCTTGGTTACAACATCGTGGGACTCCCCGTTGTGGGACTCAAACGCAGCCTCTCGCTCTCCAACCTCGCCCTGCCCTTCAAGGTGCTCAAGAGCACAAGGCGCGCCAAGGCTATCCTCAAGGAGTTCAGGCCCGACATCGCCATTGGCTTTGGCGGCTACGCAAGTGGCCCCATACTGAAGGCTGCACAGGGTATGGGAATCCCCACCGTGCTGCAGGAGCAAAACTCCTTTGCGGGCGTTACGAATAAACTGCTGGCCAAGAAGGCTCGCAAGATATGTGTGGCCTACGACAATATGGAGCGCTTCTTCCCCGCCGAGAAGATTATCCACACGGGCAACCCGCTGAGGGGTAGTTTTGGTGGCGAGGTGGACCACGCAGAGGCCCTTGCCCACTTCGGCCTGAGCGGCACCAAACCCGTCGTGCTCGTTGTGGGCGGCTCACTCGGCTCGCGCACAATGAACGAGGTTATGAAGGCCCACCTGGAGCGCATCGTGGCCGAGGGCAAGATGGAGGTCATCTGGCAAAACGGCAAGTACTACGACAAGGAGATGGAGGAGTTCTGCAAAGAGAGAGATATGACGGGCATCTGGAGGGGTGCATTTATCGACCGTATGGACTACGCCTACGAGGCCGCCTCGGTGGTTATCTCTCGCAGCGGCGCCTGCTCGGTGAGCGAGTTGTGCCTTGTGGGTAAGCCCACCCTCTTTATCCCCTCGCCCAATGTGGCCGAGGACCATCAGACCCACAACGCAATGGCGCTGGTAAATAAGGGTGCGGCACGCATCGTCAAAGACTCCGAGGCCATCGAAAAGACCTTTGAGGTTGTGGAGGAGATAATCGGGAATAGTGAGGCGCTCGCCTCGCTGAGGGAAAACATCCTCTCGCTGGCCATCGCCGACTCGGCCGACAGAGTGGCAAAAATCGCACTTGAAGAGATTGAAAAATAAAAGAACAACGATATAGTATGAAAAGTGTCTATTTTGTAGGTATTGGTGGAATTGGTATGAGCGCCATCGCTCGCTACTTCCTCCACGAAGGCAAGAGGGTTGCAGGCTACGACCGCACCCCCTCCACCCTGACCGCCGAGTTGGAGGCCGAGGGTGCCGAGATTCACTTTGAGGACGATGTGGAGCTTATCGGCCAAGAGTGGCGCAACCCCGCCGATACATTAGTTATATATACGCCCGCGATACCCGCCGACCATTCGGAGCTCAACTTCTTCCTCAAGGGGGGCTTTGAGGTAATCAAACGCTCCGAGGCTCTCGGCCACCTTACCGCCGGCAAAAAGACTACCGCCATTGCAGGTACCCACGGCAAGACCACAACCACCACCCTCACCTCGTGGATAACACTCCGCTCAACGGGAGGTGGCAACGCCTTTCTGGGAGGCATCTCCAAGAACTTCGGCAGCAATCTGGTGCTGGGTGGCGGCCAGAGGATGACGGTGGAGGCCGACGAGTTCGACCGTTCGTTCCTCCGCCTGAGCCCCACCATCGCGGTTGTAACCAGCACCGACGCCGACCACCTGGACATCTACGGCACCCACGAGGAACTCAAAAGGGCCTTTGGGGAGTTTGTGGAGAAGATTGAAAAGGGCGGCACGCTGATTGAGCATTGGGGGCTGAACATCAAGCATAACAATAAGGATATCAGAACTTTCACCTACGACCTTCGCTCCCCCGAGGCCGACTTTCACACCGCCAATATGCGCCCTGTGGGTGACGGCACTTTCCGTTTCGATGTGGTCTGCCCCGACAGGGTGATTGCCGACTGCCGACTCGGTATCGGTGGCGAGATAAATGTGGAGAACACTGTGGCAGCAGTCGCTGCGCTGTGGGCAGGTGGCGACTTCAACGAGCAGGAGCTCAAGAGCGCACTGGAGGAGTTCGGCGGTGTGAAACGCAGGTTTGAGACCTACATCAACACCCCCTCGGTGGTCTATATCGACGACTATGCCCACCACCCCCGCGAGCTGGAGGCAGCCATCCGCTCCATTCGAGGTATGTACCCCTCGCGCGAGCTTACCGTGGCATTCCAGCCCCACCTCTACACACGCACCCGCGACTTCGCACCAGAATTTAGCAGGGCACTGTCGCTGGCAGACAGGGTGCTGCTACTGCCCATCTACCCCGCAAGGGAGCTCCCCATTGAGGGCGTTACGAGCCAGATGTTGATGGCCAACATCACCGCCCCCTGCGAGATTGTCGAAAAGAGCGCCCTTGCCGACCGCCTGGCACAGTTGGAGTGTGATATTGTAGTCACCTTCGGTGCGGGCGACATCGACCGCGAGTGCGAAAAGGTGGCCAAAGTTTTGTCTGCAAAGATTTAATAATCGGGGCATTAGCCCCACCGCACGGGAGTTGCCCGAGGGTTAAAAGAGAGCATAGAAAAAGATGAGTTGGAAAAGAGTCTGGCGAATTGGTGGCGAGGTGGTGTTCTGGTGCCTCGTGGTGGCCTTTTTCGTGTGGGTGGGCTCCCTCAGGGGCCACAACGAAAAGCAGCGCACCGTTGGCAACATAAGGATTGTGCTGTGCGACAGCCTCACACGAAGTTTTGTCACCCCCGAGGCTATCCTCACCCTCCTCAATGAGGCAGGGTACCCTCTCTATGGCCAGAGCGTCGAGGAGCTCGACCTGGGAGGCATTAACGACCTTGTGGAGAGCCACAGTTTTGTGCGCCACTCGCGTAGCTACATCGACTACGACGGCATCCTCACCATTGAGCTCTACCAGCGTCAGCCCGTGGTGAGAATCATCACCGACAAGGGCCAGGACTTCTACCTCTCGAACGATATGTATGTCCTCCCCATTCAGCCCCACGCAACCCTCAATCTCCCCATCGTTACGGGCGATGTTCCGCTGCCGGTGGAGATGGGCTATACGGGTAGTCTGCTGGCTCCGCTGGAACAGCTGGGTAGCGAGCTACACAATGCGGAAATCGCTAACCAAGAGCGCATTGCACAGCGCCAGGCCCTACGCCGCACCGAGAAGGAGGCACGAGATGAAACACTGCGCAAAATGGTCAAAGGTCTGTCGGACGAGGAGGCCAAGAAGGTGCGACTCCAAGCCCGCAGCGAGGAGCGCCGCAGAGCCGAACGCCAAGCGGAGCAGGACCGAGTGGAAGACGCCCCCTACCAGATGGCAATTAATCAGATGAGCAATCTGAAAAAAAAATATGAAGAAAATTATAATTTTCTTACTAAACTCATTAATTTTGTAGGTTTAACGGAGCGTAGTGCCGAATGGCAGGGCCAATTTGTGCAAATGACAGCCCTGAGGGATAAGCAAGCCGTTAAAAGCCAATATTTTATTGAGCCCCGTTTTGAGCTCACTCCTCGCCACGGCAACTACACCCTGGAGTTTGGCACCCTCGACAATGCCGAGGAGAAACTCCAACGCTGGCAAACATTTATCTCTGCAAGCGTTGTGGACACCCGCGGCGGCGTGGTAAGCGTGGAGTATGACGGCCAAGTGCTATGGAGAGCGCCCAAGAGCGAAAACAAATAGCACCGCTGGGGAGAAACAATAGTTGAGAGAAATATATAGAAACATAAAAATAGCGTTATTGAAGGATATGGAGCAGCACTTGATTTCAGTAGATTTGGGCGGCAGCAAGGTGGTTGCTGCGCTCGGTAAGCGTTCCGTTTACAACGAGACTATCGTTGTGGATGTTGTCGAGGAGGCTATGGACGGCTACACCTCGGGAGAGATTACCAACATTAAGAATGTAACCACCGCCATCCAGAAAGCCATCACCACTCTTGAGAGTCGCAACTCTATCAGTGTGAGTGAGGTGTGGGTTAGCGCCTCGGGCAAACACCTGGTTTGCTCCGACAACTCGGGCTTTGTCTATGTTGGCGGCGCCGGCGGCGAGATTACCGAAAGGGATGTGGAGAAACTCCACGAGAATATGAACAATGTTCAGGCCCCCGAGTCGAAAATCATTCTTGCACGCATCCCCCAGAACTACAAAGTCGATGCCCACGAGACCATCGGTAGCCCCGTAGGTCAGTTCGGCAATAAGTTGAGCACCACCTTCAGCTTTGTTCTCGGTGGCAAAGCACCCCTTGAGCGCATCAGCGACGCCTTTGGGCGTGCCCATATCACCACCACCCACTTCGTTGCAGCAGCAATGGCAAGCGCCTCGGTTGCAGCAAGCCAGGAGGAGAAAGAGGCCGGTGTGGCTGTCATCGACCTCGGCGCAGGTACCACCGACCTGTGCATCATCCAGAACAATGTGGTACGCTATGCTGCCTCCATTCCCATCGGCTCGGCGGCCATCAACAAGGATATCCAGACCATCGGCGTTCCCAACACTATGATTGAGAAACTCAAAACCCAGTGTGGCTACGCTACGGCAAGCGCTATTCCCGCCGATAAACTCAACAACGGAATCAGCATCAACACCCACTCGCAGTATCAGAAAAAGAAGACTGTGGCCTACCGCGACCTGACGGCAATCATTGAGGCTCGTATGCTCGACATAATCGACCTTGTGAACAACGAGATTAAGGCCTCGGGCTACCACGACCGTCTGCCCAACGGTATCATCCTCACCGGTGGTGCCTCGCTGCTCAATGGTGTGGAGATTCTCTTCAGGGAGCACACCGGCTATGAGGTGCGCCTCGGCACGGGCGAGTTCAACATCGCGGAAGAGTCGATAGAGAATACAGAGACGATAAAGAGTATCTACAGCCCTGCCTATGCAACGGTTCTCGGTCTGCTCAACCTCGGTATCGAGGAGGCCAACATCGAGGCTTGCCAGGAGAATGGTGGCGACATCTACGAGGAGGCTCCCGTCACTAAAGAGGTGTATGTAGACCCCGCCAACTTGCAGACCACCCCCAAAGATGAGCCTGCGCAGACTCAAGAGGAAGAGAACGAGGAGGAGTACAAGAATCCCTACGACGACGAGGTGGAGGATGAGGAAGATTACGGCGGAAGTCGCAAACCAAAGGAGAAGAAACAAAACGGCTTCTTCAGGCGATTGGGCAAGTGGGCCAACGACACCATCTTCGGTGGCGACACCATCGACGACGAATTGTAGAATCACCCCTTTAACAGAGAGATAACAGAGTATGACTACTATTAGCAACGATTTCCTAAGCTCCATTATGGCTCCCCAACACAACCGCACAGATATTCTGGTGATGGGCGTTGGTGGTGCAGGCGGCAATGCGGTGCGTCATATGTTCGACCGAGGTATCAAGGGTGTGAACTTTATGATTTGCAACACCGACAAGCCCGCGCTGGAGAAAAATACCATCGAGAACAAGATTCTCCTCGGTGATGGCCGCGGTGCCGGCAACAACCCCGAGAAGGGTAAGAATCTGGCCCTCGAGGGACTCAACGATATAACCACAGCGCTGGACAACAGCAAGGCCAAGATGATCTTCATCACCGCCGGTATGGGTGGCGGCACAGGCACAGGCGCAGCTCCCGTTATTGCCAAGGCAGCCAAGAGCAAAGGCCTTCTGACGGTGGGCATTGTGACTATGCCCTTCAAGAGCGAGGGCCCCAAGAGGGTGTCGCAGGCCATCAAGGGCCTTGAGGAGATGAAGGCCAACACCGACTCAATTGTGGTTATCTACAACGACAACATTGCAAAAATCTACGGCTCACTGCCTATGATGGAGGCCTTCCACAAGGGCGACGATGTGCTCGCCACCGCCGCCAAGGGCATTGCCGAGATGATTACCCGTACGGACGATATCAATGTCGACCTTGAGGATGTCAAGACCACTATGAACAATAGCGGTCTGGCTGTGATGGGTTCGGCACTCACCAGCGGTGAGGACAAAATAGAGCGCGCCGTAGAGCAGGCACTCGCCTCTCCCCTGCTCAACCAGCAGGACATCCGTGGCGCACGCAAGATTCTCTTCAACCTCTCCTATGACGCCCAGAATCCCGTGACCTTCGAGGAGGCGACTAGGATTCCCGACCTTATCCAAAAGAGGGCAAGTCTTAATGTGGGCAAGATGGAGGCCGACCTCATCTGGGGCTCGGGTCCTTCGGATGACCTCAAGGATGGCGAGGTGGAACTCACCATCGTTGCCACCAGCTTCGAGGCCACCAGCCACCACGAGATGGAGAGCGAGGGCAACAGCACCGTAGGCAGAGGTGAGGATGACGAGGTATTGGTTAAGTGGAACATCATTGAGCGCTACAACAACATCGACGAGATTGTCAAACAACCCGCCTACCTCCGCCGACGTATGCAGTTGATGGGCTCCACCGCCAAGGGCGCCAAGAACAACATCCTCAGCGAAGAGGGCAGCAACAATCTGCCCGAGGAGAATACTCTTTTTTAGTCTGCAATGGGCCTACACTACCTCACAACAATAGCCACATTCACCCCCTTTGAGATGGGTTGGGTGTGGAGTATTGTGCTCATCGTGGCTCTGCTGTGCTGCTCGGCACTCGCTTCGGGCTCCGAGACGGCATTCTTCTCGCTCTCGCCCGCCCAGCTGGAGGGTATTCGCAAGAAGGAGACGAGCGTCAATCGTGCCATTATGAGGCACCTCTCGGACCAAGACAGACTGCTGGCCACGATTCTCATCCTCAACAATCTGGTCAACATCCTCATCATCTCGCTATGTAACAACCTCATAAACAAGATGATGGTCTTCAATAGCGCAGGTTGGGAGTTTGCCATCAAGACCATTGCCGTAACCTTCATACTCCTGCTCTTCGGCGAGATTATCCCCAAGGTCTACTCGAGCTACAACCCTCTGGGTATGTCGCGACTGATAGCCCTGCCACTCCAATTCTGCACCCGTCTGTTCCGCTCCCTCTCGTGGGTGTTGGAGAAGTACTCGGATGCGATTCAGAATCGTGGCATCGTGCAGCCCGAGAATATCTCGATGGAGGAGTTGGAGAACGCCCTCGAGATTACCGAGAACTCAAGCCAGACGGAGAAGGAGATGCTCAACGGCATCGTGCAGTTTGCATCGACCGAGGTGGAGGAGATTATGCATCCGAGGATGGAGATTCAGGCCATCGACGAGAGCGAAAATTTCGATGAGGTAAAGAGGGTGATTATCGAGAGCGGCTTCTCGCGCATCCCCGTTTACAAGGGGAGCATCGACCACATTGTCGGTATGCTCTATGTGAAGGATATGTTGCGCTTTGTGGGCAAGGGGAGCGACTTTGAGTGGCAGAGGTATCTGCGCCCCGCCTTCTACACCCCCGAGCACAAGAAAATCAACGAGCTGCTGGAGGAGTTCCAAACCCAGAAGGTCCACATTGCCATCGTGGTTGATGAGTATGGCTCCACGCTCGGACTCGTGTCGCTGGAGGATATTTTGGAGGAGATTGTGGGCGAGATTAGCGACGAGAGCGACGCGCCCGAGGAGATTCTCTACAAAGAGCTCTCGGAGGGCATCTATCTCTTTGAGAGCAAGGCCACAATCGGACTTCTGGAGGGGGTCCTGGGGCTCAAAGAGGGAGCCTTTGATGACTGCAGAGGTGAGGCCGAGACCATCGCAGGATTGATGCTCGAGGCCAAAAAAGAGTTCCTCAAGAGAGGCGACAAACTGACCCTCCACGGAGTGGTGTTCACCGTAACCAAGGCCACAGGCCACCGCACCGAGGAGATTAAGGTCGAAAAGAGATTAAGCAAGTAGAACAACAGCAAGAAAAACTATATGACAACACTTGAAGGGTATAGAAGCATCGACACCGAAACCGGCAGGGTGGTTATCGCCAAGGTAACTCCCGAATGTGAGTTTTCACCCCTACTGACCGAGGAGGATGCCGAATACCTTGCCACACTCGTATCTCCCGCAAGGAGAGCCCAATGGAGCACCTGCCGAGTTATCATCCGCAGCCTGCTGGGCAGCGAGGCCAAACTGCGCTACGCCATATCGGGCGCTCTGGTTCTGGAGAGCCCCGTGGGTGAGGTGAAATACCTGAGCCTCTCCCACTCGGAAAAGTGGGTGGCTGTGATGTTCTCCTCGCGTAGGTGTGGAGTGGATATTGAGGCGTTGGGCCGCAACTTCTCGAGAGTTGCCTCGCGCTACATATCCCACGACGAAAGGGCTCAATTCGAGTCCAAGGTGGGTGGCGAGTTTGAGGCCATAATGTGGAGCGCCGAGGAGGCACTATATAAATATGGTAGCAACCCGGGGTTGGACTTCATTCAGGATATGGTCATCACAAGTTTCGACACCGAGAATCAGACCATCAGCGCCGAGCTCTATGGACTCATAACCCCCGATGTGCACTACCAGACCATCGAGGACCACATCCTGTGCTACCTCTCGGACAAGAGATAACCACACCAACTAACCCAAATTAAGTAAGAGATGGAAGTTCGCATAAACCACGAGTGGAAGAAACTCCTTGGGGAGGAGTTCGAGAAGCCCTACTTTGAGGCTTTGGTGGAGTTTGTGCGAGGTGAGTATGCCACTCGCACCATCTATCCCGCAGGGGGCAACATCTTTCGCGCCCTGGACCTCTGTCCCCCGAGCAAAGTGAAGGTCGTCATTATCGGTCAAGACCCCTACCACGGTGAGGGTCAAGCCAATGGACTCTGCTTCTCGGTTAATGACGGCGTGCCCTTTCCGCCCTCGCTACGCAACATTTTCAAGGAGATAAACGCCGACCTCGGCACCCCCATCCCCACCTCGGGCAACCTGGAGCGCTGGGCCGAGCAGGGCGTGCTGCTGCTCAACTCCACCCTTACCGTGAGGGCCCACCAGGCGGCCTCCCACGCAGGACACGGCTGGGAGCAGTTCACCGACGCCATTATTGCCTCGCTCACACGAGAGCGCCGTGGAGTGGTCTATATGCTCTGGGGCGCCTATGCGGCTCGCAAGGGGGCTATTGTAAACCCCGCCGAGAACCTCATTCTG
>JAEIGA010006699.1_pt1 | contig 17538 bp, 17 predicted proteins | sample 9270691 | NCBI WGS metagenome assembly JAEIGA01 (sample SAMN17057246, study PRJNA624740) | gut metagenome | biome: biome; isolation source: fecal sample | host: Bos grunniens | place: China: Xizang | collected 2019 | reverse complement strand
GCTATAAAATAGCCCGGTGGTGGAGCCGCGTCAGCGGCGAAACCCCGGGTTAGACGCCAATTAATTGGAACCCCGGAGGGGTGGCATAAAGGGTTGCATAATATTGTGGAGCTTTCATTATCCGTGTTTTATCAATAAATATCATAAATGTTGAAACCGCGCATTATGCCACCCCTAACGGGGTTCCAAAATATTTTTTTCATCTTTCCCGGGGTTTCCGTCTTCGTCTACGCCTACGCCGTGACAGGCCGCTGCTGCGCAGCTTCACCACCGGGCTACCATATATCGCCCCTCACCGGGGCTCACGAATTCCGTCCGCTGCGCTCACATCAATGCGCCCCACAAATTGCTATTTGTGGGGCTATCAACTAAAAACTTTAACAGAGCTTAATTTTAATGGCCGAGAGAATTGTATAAACTTGACAATTTTCAAAATTCGGGCAAACTACGAGTAGTGTTAGGCAGACTATAGCTACCAAACATATTTTAGTGTATCGTCTCAACTACATCGTTGCCCATGCTTTTTCACATATTACATATCATCGAGGCCGTTATCATCACCTTTTGTTGGGAGTGCTATCCTTTATCTCCAATTCCCGAGCCTAGTGTCGTAGAGCAAGAAGTCAGGCATATACAATCGGAAATTATCCCGCAACTAACCCAAAAGCTTGAGTCTGTGCACAACAAGGAGGCTGCTGAAAAGATGTTAATGGATGTTTATACGCTTTGCACAAAGGATAGATACGACTACGATGGATTGGAAATGTATGAAGTCAACGAATGGTGGAATAAGTTAGATGCCATGATACAGACTGAGGTTTCTCTGCAAAACGAGACTCCGGCTTATCAGTGCTTACAACACCAAATAGAACGCTTAGAGGCAGCAAATTATTATAACACCCCATGTCTGAAAAACATGATTAATAGTTATGTATGCCGAACTTCGGGTAAAAAACATATCCCCTTGATTTACCCGTCTGCCAGCTTAAGATTGTTAACCTGTCTCCGCTCAACCTCCATCGATAATTTTTATATCAAAAATCGTTATCTAGGAAACACGTTCCTCATGAATTTGTATAAAAAATTGCCTTTTCTTTACAAAAAGGAGATGCTTCATCTCCTTCGATTAGCAATGTTCAATTGCAGAGAACGTCATCAGTATGTCGATGTTTATCAACTGGACCCGGATATTTATCACGAAGCGCATAACAGCTACAAACAAAATATTTTAAAATCTGATTACAGTGCTACGTTGCGTTTATGTATCCCTACTTTCTTTTCCCATTATGAGGAGGCGGAAGGCTACTTATTTTACCCCTTCGTTATAACAGAGAGTGAACCTTGCGGCAATTATCATATTCCCCTAGAGGCAACACCCATTTGGGATATTCTGCAATGGACTCCGGAAATCGCCCAAAAGCATCCGCGATATACAGCAACAGACAGGCTTAACGCGAACGTCGTGCAAGTGTCCTTAAAGTTAGCCCCACCTTGCAAAGCAACCTACCTGAACTTGCAATTCGTAAAAGGAAAAATAAAACGCATTAACTATTCTTTTTATTAGAAATATATCGCCGGGAAGCAATCTGTTACACCCGCATTGTGGAGGATGATGAAGGCGTTTTCCTGCCGGAGTTCATTGTGAGGAGGAACGGCTGACGCCGTGGTGAAGAATCTGCCTGCGGCAGATGGTGAAGAACAGCTAGCGCTGTAGTGAAGAACGCACCTGCGGTGCGTAGTACGGAGGGGGGATGCAGATTGGCCAAACCTTGTCGCACGGCTGTATTCGCATGCCGGATTATATTGCCAAGCGCTTGTTCGATATCGTGGAGGTTGGTTTCCCCGTCACCATAACGTACGATTTGGAGCCGGAGTTTCCCCTGCGTGAGGTTCTGGTGCAATACGCCCCGTACAACTCTTGGTATTTAGCCAAAGAGAAAGTGCTGGGTATGATAGAAAAAATTAAAACGGAAGCCGCTCCCCCAAACCACTCGTAGAAGCACGTACGTTGAGATTTGATTTGGTAAATGCTTCTTTTGCGGATATTGGCGTATTATTGTAGATGTCGTACAACTTGTGATATTCCCTTTTAGGAATAATTTTTCTTCATTTGTACTATTTGAATAAAAATTATCCCAATTAGGAATATTGTCTTGTATTATTGTCTGTAAACGATATAATAATCCCTAAAGGGAATATGAATATAACAACAGAAGCAGAATTAGGCATTATTATTCGTGAGCGCCGCAAGAAGCAAGGGCTTACGATTGCGGAGCTTTCGATGATGGTTCCGTGCAGCCCTCGACTATTGAGTGAGCTTGAGAGGGGGCAGCGGGGAGTAAGCGTGGGTATTATACTTCAGTTACTCGCATTACTGGGATTAAGTGTGGATATAAGAGGGAGAGAAGAGAATAAATCATGAAAACGCTTCCTATATTCTACGAGGAAAAACCGGCTGCCAACGTAAGTTTTGATTCTCATGGATTTCCGGAATTGGAGTACAATGAGAGCTGGCAACGTACAGGGTTTGACATCTCCGTCACTTTACCGCGGGCCCAACGGAAACACAGTGGGCCGGAGGTAAAAACCTTTTTTGAAAACATTTTACCTGAGGGACTCATACGCCGTACCTTAGCTCGACAGATAGGAACGGATGAAGCCAATGTGTTTGGCTTGCTAAGACACATAGGACGAGATTGTGCCGGAGCTTTTAGTATAGGCGGTCCGGGGAATGGTGGCTCATACGAGGAACTGACAATGGAAAAACTTCACCAGCTACTCAACGAGTTACCGGTATATCCGATGGGGTATAGAGCGCGGAGAACGAGTCTTTCTTTGGCCGGAGCTCAAAACAAGTTGCCTCTATTTCATAAAAACGGAATCTATTACTTGCCTCTGGATGGTGCTGCCAGTAATTGTATTTTGAAGTTGCCTATATCAGGCTTTGCACATACTGTTGAAAACGAACATTTTTGCTTAGAATTGGCAGGTAAAATCGGCCTACCTGTCGTAAGCAGTTCTATTCTTCGTGTGAATGGAAACAATGTGCTGCACATAAACCGATATGACCGCTCCGGAGATGGTTTTCATCCGCAGCGTATACCGCAGGAAGACTTTTGCCAGATGGCAGCCTTGCTATCAGAAATCAAATACGAACGAGATGGTGGTCCATCCTTTGCTGATTGTGCCAAGCTCATCAGGCTACATTCCATGCAACCGGCCGTTGACCTGATGCTGATGGTAAAATGGGCTGCATTCAATCTTTGTATCGGCAATAATGATGCTCATGCTAAAAATATTTCTATGCTGCGGGTTGGCAATGGTGTAAGGCTTGCACCATTTTATGATTTACTTACCACTACATACTATGGCAACAGATTGCTGCGTAGAATGGCCATGCGTATCGGAGGGAAAAGTCAATCGTTTTATATTTCGTACAGAAGGTGGTGCCTGTTCGCAGATGCTGTGAACCTGCCGCATAAGGCTGTGCTTAACATGGTAGGAACAACCACTCGAAGTATCCTGAAAGCACTTGATGAGATGGAAGTTAATGCAACTCAATATGATATTGATTCAGATCCGTTTTCTCATTTAGCGCAACATATTCGGCAGAGAACTATTCAGGTTAACGAACACATCAAGGCGACAACACCGGTATAAGATATTCCTGTAATTTATAGAGTAGTTTAGTTATTAATGATTTATATGATAATCATAACATGCGGGGGGAAATAGAGGACATACAGCAATTTTGGTAATATATCATTTTTACATGCTATGCTGCCACCCAAATGTAGAACGCAGAGACACGAGCCTTACTAATTTCTATTTCCGGGTTCTCAACCGAAAACTGAAACTTAGACGTGGCTAAAAGTTTTAACTTTACAATGAAAATGTATAAGGTATGATACTTCACAGCTAACAAAAAAGCTAACAGAACAATAATATGAAACATATCGCTATTATTGCAGCTCTGTGTGCTGCGCCGCTTGTTATGGCTCAGGGCACACCGGTACCTGCTGCTGAGGTTCAGGTGGAAGTTGTAGAAGCCGCCATTAATGAATTGTGTGACATTCAGGTCAAGATTGTTGAACTTCTGGAAACCGCTAAGGATAAAGCCAGTGCCGATGCCGCCGCAGAAGAGCTTTTCCTTGTGATTGCCCGTGTGCATGAGCTGCAGCCTGATGCCTCTAAGGTGAAGCAGTGCGATGGCGAGACGCAGCAGAGACTGATTTCCAAGCTGTTGAAGGTTACATTCTCCGTGAGTCCTCGCAAAAAAGCTGTAGGTAAATCGTTAATGGAAAACGATTTTTACGGCAGCGAGGATTTGAAGGAGGCCATGCGCCTGATGATGTAAAACCCGCCGCAGATTTTCCGCGTTAGGCTATATTTCTTTGTGTTGACAGAGAAATATAGCCTAAATTTTTGTCTTACAGTTGTTAAGAATTGACAATTTTCATAATTTCCTGTAATATGCGCCGCGCTGACGGCGGGAACACGATGTACCGCGCGGCTTCAACATCAAACTAAAACAAAAATATGAAAAAAATCGCATTTTTGGCCGCCGCCGCTCTGTGCAGCCCGCTGGCCATGGCCCAGGAGGAAGCTCCCGTAACTCCCGCTGTAGTATGCACTCCCGAGGCTGCTGAGGCCATGGTTGATGAAGTAATTGCTGCCCTGACTGAAGCTGTAGAGATTCTTGAGTCTGTGCAGGACCAGGCTACAGCCGAGGCTGCCGTACCCCGCATGGAGGCTGTAATGCAGCGCATGGTAAAGGCCCAGGCCGACATGGAGGCTCTTGGTGAGCCCGATGAAGCCACCCAAGAGAAGTTGGCTCAGAAGCTTCTGCCCGCTTTGTTCGAGCTTGCTCCCCGCATGGAGGTTGCCGGCCAGCGCATCATCGAGAATAACTTCTACGGTTGCGAGGCTCTTGAGAACGCTCTGCAGAACCTCTAATCCGTCGATTATAAGTTTTTTGTAAGACAAGGCGTGGTGTGCTAAGCACCACGCCTTTTTATAAACAACGCCTCAACCATGAACATTCGCTCCTTATTCGCTTGCGCAGCTTTGTTGGCAGCTCCGCTTTTTGCCAAAACGGAAACTCTGTGGGCTTCCGGTGTTAATGCTCAAGAGGGATGGTATGATTTTAATAAGTCGCGCAACCGGCAGGATTCTGAGTTGTGCTGGGCCATTACCGCCGCCAATTTGATTGCTTGGTGGCAAGATACACGCCCCGCAGAGGATTTGCCCGCCGGTGTGCCCGTGGGGGAGGCTGTGTGGTCCACCTATCGGGCTTCTTTTGCTAACTGCGGCAGCGACCCCGATGAAGGCATGCGCTGGTGGTTTTCCGGTCAATACGCGCCCTTAATGTCGGAGGACGGCGCCCCCTATGCCAAAATTACCAACAGTGCTAACGGGCATTATTACACCGCTATGTACCCGCAGGCGGATGCCTTTGTGTGGGGTCTGTTGTCGCGCGCCCGAGGTGTGCAAGTCAATGCGCAAAGTTTAACCCAAATGCTCTACCAAGGGTTTAGCAAGGGCAGCGCTTTTTGGATTGGTGTGGATTATTTTCGCCCCGATGGTTTGCGCTACACGCATTCGTTAACTGTTTGGGGGGTGGATTATGAGTGCGATGCCAATAAGCAACCGCGCATTGTGGCTATTTATATGACGGACTCTGACGACGGCCAACGGTATTTGCACCGCATACCGGTGAAGGTGGTGGACAATAAATTGCTTTTCGATTGCCCGCAGCACCCCATCTATGCCGCGATTGGCTATATAGAAATTACAGCCATTACACAGCTTAAGGCGCGACTTAAAAAGTGAGGAAGGACGAGTTGGAATTTACAATTTACGATGTACAAGGTACAATTTGATAGGCTAGGCGGCTACGCCGCGTAGCGGCTCCACGCTCCGACAGAGCTAAAAGAATATGCTCTGTTAAAGTTTTTAGTTAATAGTCCCACAAATAGCAATTTGTCTATATCGTAGGGTGGGACTTCAGTCCCACCTTTTTGGTGGTATGGTTTGATAATAAATGTTGGACTAAAGTCCAACACTCCGATAGTATTCCTCCCCCACACAACTACCAATTTGTGGGGCTCAGAATTTGGCTCGCTGCGCTCGCGGTATTTGGGAGGAGGAACGGCTGACGCCGTGGTGAAGAATGCCCGTTGGGCATGGTGAAGAATCTGCCTGCGGCAGATGGTGAAGAACAGCTTGCGCTGTAGTGAAGAACGCACCTGCGGTGCGTAGTACGGTAGCATCCAGGCGGCAGCTTTTTTATAAGAGGGGCAGGGGAACGTTAGCTTTCTTTTCCCCAACCTTTAATTTGGGCATAGCGGAAGAAGTAGCGCAGAATGCGGCCGTAGAAGATACGCTTAGCAGGTGTGGATGCAGAGTTGAGGATGCGGGTGGTCCACTCCTCGCGGTCGAGCGTGTGCATGCGCTCCTTGGGCAGCTCCGGGTACCGGTTAAAGATGTTACGCAGTGCAAGGGCTGCACGGTTGATTTGAGACTGGAAGACAGCACGGCCCTCGGTGCGGACACGCAAGTACTGCAACCAGGCTCCTACAGCATAAGAGACGGTGACATTATGACCTGCTGCATACATACGCTCTGTAGTCATGTTGTTATTCTACCGTATTCGTTTACCGTAAGTCAAGCAAAATCTGACTCTAAAAAAGACTTGAAAAGAGCGTAAAAAGGGTGTACACTCCGCCGGCTAACAAGCAATTGCATTTTTACTATGGAGCAAGGAAGAATTACACTGGTAGGTATTGGTTGCGGTTCTCGTACCCGCACGTACATGAAATTGGCAATGGAGTACCCGGAGCGTTTTCGTATTGTTGCAGCTGCAGATCCTGTAACAGTGCGCGCTGAGCAGGTGCGCGACTTTGCCCCGGAGGAGGAGCGTGCCTCTATCCGCCTGTTTGCTAATGCGGATGAGTTGTTGTCTCAACCCAAGATGGCAGATGTTGCCATCATCGGCACGCAAGACGATTACCACTTTGAGCCGGCCAAGCGCGCCTTGGAGTTGGGCTATGACCTGTTGCTCGAGAAACCCATCTCCAAAACACTCAAGGAGACTTTGGAGCTGCGCGACTTGGCAGAAAAGCTGGGGCGTCGCGTAGCTATTTGCCACGTGTTGCGTTATACGCCGTTTTACAATGCCATTCGCAATGTGATTCGCAGCGGCGAGTTGGGTGAGATTATGACCTTTAATGCCAACGAGGGTGTGGGTGCCTGGCACTTCGGTCACTCCTTTGTGCGTGGCCACTGGGGCAATAGTGTTAAATCCACCCCCATGATTGTGGCTAAGTGCTGCCACGATATGGATATTCTTTACTGGCTGATGGATCGCCCCTGCGAGCAGGTGTCCTCCTTCGGTGAGCTTTCCTTCTTCCGCAAAGAAACCCTTACCGAGCCGCGCCCCGAGCGCTGCACCGATTGGACCGGCCCCATTGGCGAAGACCCCTGGGATGCCCGCAAATATGTGACAGACGAAAGCTGCCGCCGCTGGCTGAAGATGGTGATGGACGGTGTGGACGAGGCTACCCCGGAGCAAATTACTGAGTGGCTCAAGACCTCTGCTTGGGGTCGAGACGTGTTCCAGTGCGGTGATAACGACCAGCCGGACCACTTGGTGGCCATTTTGCGCTACATGGGTGGCATTACCGGTACTTTCACCATGACCGCCTTTGAGGAAGGCCGCCACATTGAGATTTACGGCACCAAGGCCAAGTTGCGTGCAGGTGCTTTCTATAAGGAAAACGGCCCCGGCGAAATTACCGTTACGGAGCATTTCTCTAAAAAGACCCGTAAGGTGGAGGTTGAGGAGGCCTCCGGCGGTTATGCCGGCCACGGCGGTGGCGACTGGGGCTTGGTGAGCAACCTTTACCACGATATGCGCGAGGCGGAATCTCCCATGCTCATGACCACCCCGATTCAGGCTTCTGCACACTCCCACGTCATTGCCTTTGCCGTGGAGCATGCCCGCCGCACCGGCGAGGTGGTGGATATTGCCGAGTTTGAGCGCCGTGTGCTCTCCGGTGAGTTAAAGTACTGATGTCAATGGAGATTTTCGAAGTACAAGGTACAATTTGTTAAGCAAGGCTCCCTAACTGTTGCGGTTAGGGAGCCTTTTAATACACAGCAGGGGAGTGCCGGCCCTTCTATCAAACTTCCGGCTGCAGAGAGCCCGGCCAAAAGGGGTAGCGGCGCATAAAATACGTTCGTCTTATTGCAGCAAATGATTTAGCAATAAATAAAGATTGCCAAAGAGGTGAAAGTTTGCTACACTTGGCGCGCGCGAGCTTTAGGGCTCAAACACCCTCTCTCTCATTCCTTACTTATATGGCCATATCCTTCTTCAGCAAACTGCGAGAAAAAAGAACACACCTTAAGCTCATTAACCGCGAGCTGCAGAAGGTGAGAGACGAGATTGCCCTTCAGACGGAGGAGTTTGAACCCTACGTGAGAGAGTACATGCGCAAGATTTGCCGCGGGCAGGGTAAGATGCTGCGCCCGGGCTTGGTGCTGCTTACGGCAGCGGCCACCGGTGGCATTAAGCCGGAGCACGTTAAGTTTGCTGCCCTGCTGGAGATGACGCACATGTCGTCCCTTATTCACGATGATGTGTTGGATAAGGCAGAGACCCGCCGCGACCAGCCTACACCCAATGCCTTGTGGGGCAATGAGTTGGCTGTATTGTTGGGCGATACGCTCATGGCGCAGGCTATTGTGATGGGCACTGAGATTGGCGGCAGTAAGTTTTGCCGCAAGATGGCCATTGCCATGCGCGATTTGTGCCAGGGCGAGGTAGAGCAGTCCACCCGCTTGTGGGATGCCGAGATGAGCCGTGCCGATTATTACGAGCTGATTCGCAAGAAGACTGCCACCCTCTTTGCTATTGCTATGAGTGGTGCTGCCTACCTGCAAGGGATGGACGACGAGATGATTGAGCAGTTGAACCGCATGGGCACGCTGTTGGGCATCTCTTACCAGATTTACGATGATTGCCTGGACCTGACCGGTACCGATGAAGATGCGGGTAAGACGCTGGGCACGGATGCCGAGAAGGGTAAGCTGACGCTGCCGGTGTTCTTCCTGATGGAGTCCAGCTCTGAGGACGTAGCCGAAGAGGTGCGCAGCTGTGTGGAGCGCCATGAGGAGATTGATTACTCCCGCTTGCGCCATACCTACGCTTTCCGCGAGGCGATTCGCCTTTCTGTAGACGAGGGGCTTGCCCGCAATGAAGAGGCGCGCGAGGTGTTGTGGCTGTTGCCGGATACCAAGGCTCGCCAGGCTTTGGCGGAGATGACGTACCGCTTGGATGACATGCTGCGAGAGTGCTGCGTGGAGGAATAAGCCATATCGTTTACCCTTGTAGCTTCCACCAATGCTCCCCACTCCTATGTTGCGCCCGGAAAAGATGGTACCGGCCACTGCCGGATTGGCAGAGAGCGTGTGGGGCGAGCTTTACCCTATTGCAGAGGCAGCTGCTGAGCAGGAGCCTAAACTGATGGGAATTTTGGATGATGTGGTGCTGAGCCGCAACAGCTTGTGCAATGCGGTGGCCGTGCGCTTGGCTCGCAAGTTGTCTCGCCGCGATATGGGGCGCGATGAGCTGGAGCCCCTGATTCGCACGCTGCTTAAATCGCACCCCATGGCGGTGGAGTGCATGGCGGCTGATTTGCGCGCAGTGGTAGAGCGCGATGCAGCATGCCACAACGCCTTGGAGCCTTTGTTGTTTTTTAAGGGATTTCATGCCCTTGCCACATACCGCGTAGCACATTTGCTGTGGCAAGAGGGGCGCCATTTGCTGGCTTTGTTGTTCCAAAGCATCAGCAGCGAGGTGTTTGGGGTGGATATTCACCCTGCTGCCCAAATTGGTTGCGGTATTTTGCTGGACCACGGTACCGGCTTTGTGGTGGGCGAAACCGCAATTATCGAGAACAATGTTTCCCTGCTGCACGAGGTGACTCTGGGCGGTACGGGTAAAGAGAAGGGCGGGGCCCGCCACCCGATTGTGCGCAGTGGGGTGCTTATTGGTGCCGGTGCTAAGGTTTTGGGGCGTGTGGAGATTGGCGAGTGCGCCAAGATTGCGGCTTCCTCTGTGGTGCTGAGCGATGTGCGCCCGCATACTACGGTGGCCGGTGTGCCGGCTAAAGAGGTGGCGGCTTCGGCTCCCGGTGAGCTTTCGCCCGCCCTGTGCATGCAACAAAATATTGAGGCTGAGTTATGATTACCGAGGTAGACATTCATTTGCCCCTGCGCAAAGCCGCTAAGGACGACGCGCGCCGCAAGGCTGTGGCCCAAGCGTTGCAACTTTCTCCCAAGCGTGTGCAGGGCATGCGCCTGCTGAAGGAGAGTATTGACGCGCGCCGCCGCCCTATTTCTAAGCAATTGCGCCTGCTGGTGGGGGTGGATGAGCCCCTGCCGCCCTATGAATTGCCGGTGCGTGATTATAAGCCGGTAGCAGATGCCGCTAAGCGTGTGGTGATTGTGGGCAGCGGCCCCGGTGGTTTGTTTGCGGCCTTGCGCTGTTTAGAGCTGGGCATGCGCCCCATTGTGCTGGAGCGTGGCAGGGATGTAACAGCCCGCCGTTTTGACCTGCAACCCCTGCATTTAGGCGAGTTTGCCGGCGTGAATGCGGAGTCTAACTACTGCTTTGGCGAGGGCGGCGCCGGTACTTTCTCCGACGGCAAGCTGTTTACCCGCGCTACCAAACGCGGCCCGGTGATGGAGGTGTACGAAACCTTTGTTGCCCACGGTGCCTCGCCGGATATTTTGACGGATGCCCACCCGCATATCGGCTCAGACCGCCTGCCGGATATCATTAAGGCTATGCGCATGAGCATTATCAATGCCGGTGGCGAGGTGCATTTTGAAACCCGCGTCAATGGCTTGCTGCGCTCTGCCCAAGATAACAAGTTGTGTGGCGTGCGCTCGTCTGATGGCCGTGAGTGGCCGGCGGATGCCGTCATTTTGGCCACCGGCCATAGCGCGCGCGATGTGTACCGCATGCTGCACGATGAAGGGCTGCTGCTGGAGCGCAAGCCGTTTGCCGTGGGTGTCCGCATTGAGCACCCGCAAGCGTTGATAGATGCTGCCCAATACCACCTGCGCCCCGGCGAGGAGCGCCCCCATGAGCTGTCTGCCGCCCGCTATGCCTTGGCTACCAAGATTGCGGACCGCGGTGTGCACTCCTTCTGCATGTGCCCCGGCGGGCACATTGTTCCCTCTGCCACGGCGGCAGATGAGGTGGTGGTAAACGGCATGTCTCTCTCGCAGCGCAATTCTCCCTATGCTAACTCCGGCTTTGTGGTAACGGTGGAACCGGAGGATACGGATGCCTTTGCTGCCGAGCACGGCGTGCTCTCCGGCCTGGCCTACCAAAAGGCTTTGGAAATTGCCACCTCGCTGGCCGGTGGCGGTGCCCAGAAAGCACCTGCGCAGCGCGTGGTAGACTTCCTGAAAGGCCGCGTTTCCTCCACCCTGCCGAGCAGCACTTACGAGCCCGGCCTGACCGCGTGCGACCTCCATGCCGTTTTGCCGGAATCCGTATCGTGGCGCATGAAGGAGGGCTTGCAGTTCTTTGAGCGCAAGTTGCGGGGCTTTGCCGGGGCAGAGGCCCTGCTGATTGGTTGCGAAACCCGCACCAGTTCCCCCGTGCGCATTCCCCGCGATAAGGAGACCCTGCAGCACCCCCAGCTCCCCGGCTTGTTCCCCTGCGGAGAAGGCGCCGGCTATGCCGGTGGCATTGTTTCCGCCGCGCTGGATGGCCGCCGCTGCGCCGAGGCGGTGTATGGATACTGAAAAAATAATTTAATTTATTAAACTTGAACCTTTTATATTTTTTTAGTGTTTGAGGTTTAGAGAGCTTTTCTGCAAAATTGTAACGACTTTTTGCTAAACCTCTGCAAAAGTTGTAGGGAGTTTTGCGAAATTTTCTGCAAAAGTTGTAGGGACTTTTGCAAATGTGCCGCAAAATAGGAGGGAGTTTGTCGTCTCCACCCCGCGAGCGCAGCGAGCCGAATTTGAGAGTCCGGAGGACGACAGACATATAGCCGAAGATGAGAACCCCCGGTAACGCATGAAAATGATATGGAGCCCTGTAGCGGCTGAGGCGCAGCCGAAGACGCGGAAGGCCGACAGATAAGGGCGAGGGCGTAAGCCCGAAGCCATGAGCGGCGGCTCCGTATGTGTGCACATGGCATGTAAAGAGCCACGCTTTCTGTCGGCCCTCGTTGCCGTCGCGTTCGCTCCGGCGCCTCGGGGCTCCGATTTTCTTTTTCTTGATACCGGGGGCTTACGCCCCCGGCTACGTGTCTGTCGTCCTCCGGACTCTCAAATTCCGTTCGCTGCGCTCACATTAATGCGCCCCACAAATTGCAATTTGTGGGGCTATCATATCGTTTGTTGATTTTAGCTTGATAATACGTCAGTAAGATGATAGGATTCATGAAGTTGATAAAAACGCATGGGAAGCTCGTATACCAATATTAATATACACCTTATCTTTCATACTAAATGCAAGGGATGTGAGATGAAGGAATCAGATTTATCCCGAATATTTCATTATTTAGGGGGGCTTGTTCGTGCTCACTCTAGTCATGTGTATATGGTTGGCGGTAGACCTGATCATATACACATCTTATTCTCGTTGCCTATTACAATGGCTGTTTCAGATTTTGTTCGTAAGATTAAATCTAATTCCAGCAAATGGATTAAAGGATTAGGCTCGGAATATAATGACTTTGAATGGCAAAATGGTTACGGCGCTTTCTCTGTTAGCGCTTCTAACGTTGAGTCTGTAATTGACTATATTTCGCAGCAAAAAGAGCACCATCGGATACGTTCGGCACAGGATGAATTTCTTTTGTTTCTTGAGAAAAATGGTTTTTCAGCAAAAGTGCCTTGAAGTCATTGATGTGAAAATTACTGCATGGTGGTGCGATATTGCTCCCCGCTTTGCAGCAAGGATTTTGCCTCACCCAGCAGGAAGAAAGAGCCGCAAATGAGGGTATGGGGGCGGAGGGTATTCATGGCCTCTTCCAGCGTGGCGGGGGTGCAAATGGGGGCAGCGGAGTGCTTGCGTACGATGGTGGTCATCTCTTGCGCAGGCAAAATGCGGGGCGATTGCACGGGCGGCAGCACCCATTCTGCCACAATGGGGGAGAGTAGCTGCAATACCTCATCCAAGGCTTTATCGGCGCTGCCGGCATAAATGCAGCGTGCTTGTTGTGTGCCGTAGGTTTGCTGCCAGGTGTCTACCAACACCCGAATAGCCGGGGGATTGTGGGCGCCATCCATAATAACGCCGGGGGCTATCTCCTCAAAACGGCCGGGCCATTGCACTTGGGCCAGGCCACGGGCTATTTCTTCGTCCGATGCCAAAAAGTGGGGCAGGGCGCGCAGGGCGGCTAGGGCTAAGGCGGCATTGCGCTTTTGGTATTGCCCGTGCAGGCCGAGGGGCAGCTCGCATTCCTCTGTCACCACACGGTAATCGGTATCCATGGCTTGGGCTGCTGTGTGGATGGCGCGGATGGCCTCCGGCTGCTGCGGGGCCGTGAGCGCCGGGCGGTGCCAGGCAAAAATGGCTGCTTTTTCTGCGGCAATATCGTAGAGTGTATCGCCGAGGTATTGGGTATGGTCCATACCAATGGGGGTAAGCACCGCTACGTCTTTGGGTACGGCGTTGGTGGCATCCAGCCTGCCGCCCATGCCGGTTTCCAGAATGATGATATCCGTGCCGCATTCGGCAAAATGCATCATGGCTATGGCCAGCACCAGTTCAAAGAAGGTGGGTTTGGTCTCCCATGGCTCAATAATCTCTTTCACGCGGCAAATGAGGCGGGCGGTGGCTTCGTTGCTTATCTGCTCGCCGTTGACGCGTATGCGCTCATTAAAGCGCACCAGGTGGGGCGAGGTAAAGAGCCCCGTGGTATACCCGGCACTGCGGGCCACGCTTTCTGCAAAAGCGCAGGTAGACCCCTTGCCGTTGGTGCCCGCCACATGGATAACGCGAGCGCGCGGATAGAGCACACCACAGGCCTGTAAAAGCTTGGTAATGCCCTCCAGCCCGAGTTTGATGCCGAACATTTGGGTGGAGTAAAGCCAATCTAAAGTTGCGGTGTAGCTGAGGGGTGCCATGATGTGCTAGGAAAAGATGTTAATGTTTTTTAACGCAATAGTGCTGTTGAAAAGCGGCTTTCCGACCGCCCTGTGTAGAGTCGGGTGCCGGAAAGCCGTTGAAAATGAGAGAAAGCGGGGGGGCGATGCTGCAAATCAGAACGGGATATCGTCTTCTTCCTCCGGCGGCATGGGAGGCTGCTGAGAGGGAGCCGGGCGATAGGAGTTTTGCTGCGGCTGCTGGTAGCCGTTACCCTGCTGGTAACCGCCGCCATTGTTGCCGTAACCACCGTTGCCTTGCTGGTAGCCACCGCCGTTGTTGCCGTAGCCGCCATTGCCTTGCTGGTAGCCGCCACCGTTGCCGTAGTTGTTGCGGGGTTGGCTTTGGTAGCCGCCGCCGCCTTGCGGGGCGCCGTCTCTGCCGCCAAGCAGCTGCAGGTTTTCCGCAATAATGCGAATGCGGCTGCGGCGCTGGCCGGTCTGCTTGTCTTCCCACGTATCCATCTGCAGGCGGCCCTCAATAAATACCGGGCGGCCTTTGCTGAGGTACTGAGCGGCTATCTCACCGGTGCGGCCCCAGCAGGTTACATCAAGAAAGGTTGTTTCCTCACGGCGCTCGCCTTCGTTTTGGCCGGTGCTTACGCGGTTTACGGCCAAGCGCAGTTCGGTAAGGGAGTTGCCTCTGGGGGTAGTGCGAACCTCCGGGTCTGCCGTCAGGTTGCCGATGATCATGACTTTGTTGAGATTAGCCATAATAGGGGGATTCTATATGTATAACGTTGCTATTGTGTCGAGAGTCCCGCCACGTGCGAGGTGAAAAGGCTTTGCCCCTTGCCACACGGACAGGAAGAATGATTAGGTCTTTATTTTCTCATCTCTCCCCCCTGTTTGACAAGCACAAAATGCATGCGTGTACTAATTTTTTTACACCTGCGTAACTCATCCTTCGCCATGTGTTTATAAAACGTGGCAGAGCTACCACAGACGGATAGCCCTGCCACGCGGGGTAAGAGGGCGCCTCTTTGAGCGGGGCGACTTCTTGATATTGCGGACGCGTGCCCGCAAAACGTGCAAAAATCAAATATTATCTATTTTACTGTATTTCAGCGGAAATAATCAAATAAATTTTATAATTTATTGATTTGTAAATGAATGTAATTGGTTTTTGATTTCTGTGCAAAGATGCCTGTTTTTGGGGTGTTTTGGGTTCTTAAGTTATTGATAAACAGAAGTTTGACTAGCAACTTTTTTGGGCATCTGCCTTCGGTATTCGGAAGGATATTTTCAATGTTCAATATCCAACTTTCAACATAGGGGGATAGGGCAACCCGTTTTTTTATACGACGCAATGCACAATTGACATAGGGCGGCAATTGCGATAGAGTAGGAGCATGAAGAAGTTTATTCCGACACTGACCGCCGGTCTTCTGCTGTGCAGCAATGCTATGGCTGCTCCTTCTGCTCCCATTACCACCACTCCCACGGTTATTCCGCAACCTGTTAAAATGGAGTTTGCAGAGCAACAGGCAGGGTTTTCCCTACGCGAGGGAATCAAGGTGCATTACCAGGTAAGCCGCTCGGAGCTGGGTAGTGCCGCTATACGCGCCCTGATGGCTGCGGGTATCACCCAGGTGCTGCCCGAGGAGAATGAGGGCGAGCTGAGCGTGAGGCTTGTGCCCGGCCACGGTGCCGAGTGGTATACCTTCCTCGTCACAACAGAGGGCATCTGCATCTGTGTGTCGGACCCCGGGGCCCTGCATTTGGCCGCCCAAACACTGGCCCAAAGCGTGGTGAAGGATGCCGAGGGGCATCCGGCGATTCCCTGCATGTATGTGGTGGACGAGCCCATGCTGCCCTACCGCGGTTTGATGCTGGACCCGTGCCGCCACCCGCTTTCTGTGGAGCAGACCAAGAAAATGCTGCGCATCATGGCTCGCTACAAGCTGAACCGCTTGCATTGGCACCTGACCGACGACCAAGGATGGCGCATCGAAATTAAAAAATACCCCAAGCTTACGGAAGTGGGCGGTCGCCGCGATGAAACACCCTTGCTTACGAACCACGAGCAGGGAGATGGCACCCCCACGCCGCTGTTCTACTACACGCAAGATGAGATTCGCGATGTGGTGGCCTTTGCCAACAGTCTTGGCATTGTCGTTATCCCCGAGATTGAAATCCCCGGCCACGCCTCCGCCTGCATTGCTGCCTACCCGGAGCTGGGCAACACCGATATTGAGGGCTATGCCCCCCGCGTGGCGACCACCTGGGGTGTGCTGCCCTATACTATGGCTCCCAAAGAGGAAACGTTCCGCTTTATTGAGGGGGTGATGGAGGAGGTGCTGCCTCTCTTCCCCAAGGCGCCGTTTGTGCACATTGGTGGCGACGAAGCTCCGCGCGACCAGTGGCAGCAAAGCCCCTATGCGCAGGAGTACATGAAGAAACACGGCATCACTAATCCCGGTACTATTCAGCACCACTTTACCCACCGTTTGGCAGAAATGCTGGCTCCGCACGGCCGCCGCATTATCGGGTGGGATGAAATTATGATGGATGGCTCTGTGCCCCCCACGGCTGTGGTAATGGCTTGGCGCTCGTGGGTGAAGCCGGATGCCGCCCTCACCGCAGCTAATCGCGGGCACGATGTTATCCTCTCACCGGATTCTCACTTCTATTTCAACTTTGCCCAAGGTAAACTGCCTGCCGACCCGGAGTATACCCCGCACGGCTGGAACGAGGCGCAGCAGGATTGGCGCCATGTGTACTCCTACAATCCTTTGCCCGAGCATTACAACGAGGCGCAGCGCAAGCACATTATCGGCTTGCAGGCCAATTGCTGGAGCGAGAGTATTCAGCATGGACGCAAGCTGGAGTACCAGGTGGTTCCGCGTATTTGTGCACTGGCAGAGGTTGCTTGGCGTCCCGCTCACTTGCGCGATGCGGATGAATTCTTGCAGCGCATTTACAATGAGTACCCGTGGTTTAGGGAGATGGATATCAACTTCCGCCACGAGGACGGTACTCCCCAAGAGAAAGTGGCTGATAAAGATTAAGGAGCCTTAGCCCCACAAATAGCAATTTGTGGGGCTCATTGCTGTAAGCGCAGCGAACGGAATTCGTGAGCCCCGGCTGGGGCGATAGCTCAGTAGCCCGACGCGTTAGCGTCGGGTTTTGGGTAAAAACAGTATTGGAGCCCCGGTGAGGGGCGGCAGAGAACGAGTGAACGGTATGGTCTTTTGCCACCGAATAAGAGTATACATAAAACTTTGTTTTTCAATGAAGCTCATACACCAAACAACAGCTTTCTGCCGCCCCTCGCCGGGGCTCCAATCGTTCACCATCAGGATACCCGGCGCTGACGCACCGGGCTACTACGCTACCGCCCCCATGCGGGGGCTC
>JAEIGA010006698.1_pt1 | contig 17539 bp, 14 predicted proteins | sample 9270691 | NCBI WGS metagenome assembly JAEIGA01 (sample SAMN17057246, study PRJNA624740) | gut metagenome | biome: biome; isolation source: fecal sample | host: Bos grunniens | place: China: Xizang | collected 2019 | reverse complement strand
TAAGTGTAAAGCGAGGCAGGTCGATACGTATGCTGCGGGCGGAGGGGCCTTTTCCGATAATGATATCAAGAGCGTTATCCTCCATAGCGGGGTAGAGTATCTCCTCCACCGAGCGTGCCAGACGGTGTATTTCGTCAATGAACAGCACATCACCCGGAGCAAGATTTGTGAGCAGCGCCGCAAGGTCGCCCTGCTTTTCAATAGCGGGACCCGACGTAACTCGAATGTTAACTCCCATTTCCCCCGCAATGATATTTGAAAGCGTTGTCTTTCCAAGACCGGGAGGTCCGTACAGCAGAACGTGGTCAAGGTTTTCACCGCGCATTTTTGCCGCTTCGATATATATTTTCAAATTTTCCTTTACCTTGTCCTGACCGATGTAGTCGTCAAGACATTTCGGACGAAGGGAAGTGTCTGTATCACTATCCTCGTGGGTATATGAGGTAGTAACTATTCGGTTTTCAAAGTCAAGCTCATTGCCGAAATCTTCATCAAACATTACAGTACCTCCTTTTTATCGCATAAGCTTTTTGAGAGCAAGACGGATGATATCGTCAAGCTCAAGATTTTCAATATCCATACCGCGCAGAGCAGCAGACGCTTCGCTCCTTGAATAGCCGAGAACAGAAAGGGCATCCTCGGCGTCCTTCCTTTTGCTGGAAGGAGCTGTGCTGACAGCCTCCTCAATGGAGGAAAGTCCGTCACCATCAAAAACAGTTTCCTTCTGAAGCCTGTCCTTGAGCTCAAGCACTATGCGAGCGGCGGTCTTTGGACCTACCCCGTTTGCCTTAGCGATAGCCTTCTTGTCGTCGGTGCATATGGCTATCGCCAGCTTTTGAGGCGTGAGCTGACTGAGGATAGAAATAGCAGCCTTGGGACCTACTCCCGATACTGTTATGAGAAGCTTAAAGGATGAAAGCTCCTCCTCACGTGAAAAGCCAAACAGCTCTACGCCGTCCTCTCGCACGGACATATAAGTGAACAGCTTTACGTTGGGTGGCTCTGATACCGTCAGATGCGGCGGCATATCAGCGTGAGTCGTCCCCGAGATGGTAAGCTTATAGCCTACTCCCCCCGCGTCTACTACCGCAAACGAGGGGTCGAGATGAGCAAGCTTACCGCTTATATAGTAAAACATAAATGTCCTCCAAAATCAAGAATTATCATTGGTGTCCGAGAAATCATCGGAGCCTGAATCGGAATCAGCCAAGGGCTCTTCCGTACACTCGTCGGCTGCTTCTTCCTCTGCTATCTCCAAAACGGGCTGCGGCTGAGCAGGCTCTGCTTCGGGCTCTGTGTCCTCAAGCACCCAAAAATCCTTCGGATATTCGGGTATTCTGTTTTTGAAAAGGGTTCTTCTCAAAATAAATTCAGCAGCGCAAAGAACAAGGAAGCCGATAATACCTATCAAGGATATGGCAGATGCCACGTGATAGCAGTCGGGGTCGTACTTAAATGTCAGAGAGTGTTCGCCCGCTGCGGTTATGTCAAACGCCATAAGGGCATCAAAGGCTTGATAGATTTCTATTTCCTCACCGTCTACAAATACCTTCCAGCCCTCGTCATAGGGAATGGTAGTCAGTATCATCTGGTCAGCGGCAGAGGTCTTTATAGTTCCCACAAGCTCGTCATCGGTGGATTTGGGGTCAATATCAAACTGAGGCTTGCTGGCAAGCTCTGTCATAGCTGTTTGATATACTGCCTCGTCAAAGTACCACAGATATCTGAAATAAGAGGTAAAGGTAACCGCGCTGTCCTCGGGAATGGTAATAAAGACGTTGATGTCTTGTCCTTCTGTATAATATCCCGCATATATGACATAGTTCGCTCCGTCACCCAGATAGTTACCGGCGTTATGGTCGTTAAACTCAAGCTCAAGGGTAGGCGGATACGCTTCGTTAACGGGGGCGTAAAAATAGTAATGACCGGTGTATGGGGCAGTATGGGTAATCGCTAAGGTGCCCTTGCTGTCCTCCTTGGTGCTGACCTTCTGATGGCTGAGATTCATTATCTGTTCTTCTACGCAGTTCATAGGTATCAGCTCTTTATAGGAAACAGCCTTAAACAGATCTGCGCGTTTTTCCGAGCCCAGCATCGCGCCAAGCATATAGTTATAGCGCGAGAAGAAGGAGTCATGCGCCTCCTCGCCGTCCTCGTCTACCATTTCAAAATCCTTTACCAATTTATCCACTCCAAAGGCAATGGACATAGCGTAAGGATTTTTATATACGTTATACTTGTCGCTTTCTATGTCGGTCAACTCATTATAAAGGGAAGAATAGTAATTTTTCGAGCTTTCCTTGTCAATGACATATTTTACTCCGATAAGCGAATCCGAGAAGGGAGTACCTCCACCGTATTCGGTCATATGGCCGTCGCTCTTGTAGCCCAGTCTGTCGATAAAGGTAATAGCAGCCTCGTTAAGCGTGGACGTAGAGCTTGATATGCCCTTTAGTCCAAGTGCCATATTGTCGTTGCAGGTACGGTGGAATGGCTTTTCCATTCTGTAAAAGCCGCCATCCTGCTCCTCAACCTGAGAAACTACGGGACGAACCTCGGCGAGATAGTCTTTATAGCTTGCGTAATTGGAGAACAGAACGTCCTCGTCAAACCACAAGAAGCATACCACGCCGTTAAGCAAAAGCTCAGCGCAAACTATTCCCGCAATTATAGAGGTGATGCAGTTGCGCGTTTTCTTGCTCTTTACTCTTATGCTGGAACACAAAAGCACACTCAAAGCGATTACAAAGGCTATGGCAAACCAAACGCAGCCAAAGGTCCAAAGAGATTTTCCGCTAAAGGACATATTGCCGAATTTGAAGGTCTGGTCTACGTTGACAAAGCTCTTAAGCTCGTATTTTTCAGCGATTGCCGCCAGAAGCACAAGGAAGCCGCAGACACCCAAAATAAACTTATCGGAGGTCCGTTTGAGATTTCCAAAGCCCTTGTACGCGAGAACCAGAAGGAAAAAGCAGAACATAAAGCTATATCTGGCATTTAACCAGTTGGGCTGAGAAAATCCGTGCCATATAAGGTCTAAGGGATTTAGTATAAAGGATATCAGAAAGAACGCTACCAAGCCGCCCGAGGCAAGCTTTTCACGAAGGGAGATGCTTTTTGACGTGAAATATATGGGAACGAGCAGAAGAGTCAGCAATCCGCAATAAACGAAGGGAAGACCGGGATAGTCCACCGTATCGTAAGAGCCGGGCAATAATTTTACTAAAAAGTCAAATACGTCGAAGTTTGCCTTAAGCTCCCAGCTTGGATTGGAAAATTCGGTCTTTCCAAAGCCCAAGGAATAATAAGCGGGAATGAGCATAAATGCCGAGATGGCGGCTGACAGTATTGAAAATACAGCGAAGCGTGAGCCCGTTCTTAAAAAATGAAAACGCTCACCTCGGGGATTTATCTCCTGAGGAGATTTTGAAAAATAGTAATAGAGAAAATAAAGCACGGCAAAGATACACATCATATAACCGATATAGTAATTGCTGATGAGTATAGCCGACAGCGATATAACGTAGAGCTTGAATTTGCGCTCTGTGATAAGCTTTTCAAGAGAATATGCAAAAAGGGGAAGCCAAACAAGCGCATCTATCCACATAGTGTTGTTTTGATGAACGACTGCATAAGCGGTAAGAGCGTAGAGAATTGAGAAAATAAATACCGACAGTCTGTTTGGATTTTTTGAACGCTTATGAAGATAGAAGCCAAAGGTAAGACCGCACAGTCCCGTTTTGAGAAGGATTATGGTAAGAATAGCCTCCTGCATACGCTCAAGGGGAAAGAGGGCTACGATATAGGAGAGGGGGCTTGCAAGATAATATGCGTATATTCCCATAAACTCTCCCCCGAGGGAGCGTCCGAAGGAATAGAGCAGACTCGCGTCGCCGTATACGAATTTTCTTAGTGCCTCGAAGAAATATACGTACTGAGCGTTAAGGTCGAGGACAAGGGGTGTACCTCCGCCGTAATCCTTAACTCCAATGTACAAGCATGCCCAAAATATGAGATAAATAAGGTACATTATCACTACGGGCACGAGAAAGCAGAAGAGAAGATATAACGAATCAGAGGTGTATAGCTTCTGCTGAAGTCCCTTTAAAAACCTTTTGGGGTGAAAACCAAATCGAGGCTTTTTAGCCGCTTCGGGCATATTTGTTGAAGGTGTCATTTATTTGCGTCCTCCGAGGAAAAGATTATCTTTCTGGTAGCCTTTTCGAGCTTTATGCGGTCAATTTCCATATCGCGTGAACATCCTACGCAGCATATGCGCATTATTCCGCCCACGCGGAGTATCTTAAATTGCTTCGAGCCGCAAGGATGCGCCTTTTTTAACTCTATAACGTCACCAAGACGGTATTTTATAATATCCATTTAAAAACTCACTTTTATGTTAATTACTCTTTAATATTATTTTATCATATTATCAATAATTTGTAAATAACTATCATAAATTTTACAAATTGGTAAATTCTATTTGACTTATGGCAAAATTTGTGGTAAAATATAAAGTGGATATTTGTTTGAGGAGGCATATAAATGATAATTCTTGGAATAGACCCGGGTCTTGCTATCGTGGGCTGGGGTGTAATAGAATATAATGCCTCAAAATTTAAGGTGCTGGGATACGGCTCTATTGAAACTCCTGCAAATACGCCTACCGAGGAACGGCTTTTGCTCATACACAAGGGGCTGAAGCAGATAATCGAGGAGTATCATCCCGACCAGATGGCTGTGGAGGAGCTTTTCTTCAACACTAACATAACTACGGGAATAAGAGTTGCCGAGGCAAGAGGAGTTATACTTATGTGCGCTCACAGCCTTGGCGTAAGGATATTTGAATATACACCGCTTCAGGTAAAGCAAGCGGTGGTGGGCTACGGGAAAGCTGAAAAAAAGCAGGTAATAACAATGGTTACTATGCTGCTCGGCCTTGCTAAGCCTCCGCGCCCCGACGATACGGCTGACGCCCTTGCCATAGCGGTCTGCCACGCCCATTCGGGAGCATCGAGACTGGCACAATATTACAATCAGAAATAGGAGAATACGTATGTGGGTTGCAGATAATTGGAAGGACTACGAGCTGCTTGATGCGTCCGACGGAGAGAGGCTTGAAAGATGGGGAAAGTATATACTTCGCCGTCCCGACCCTCAGATTATATGGAAAAATGCGGCTTCCCATAAAGCGTGGAAAAACGCCGATGCTATATACAAGCGCTCCTCGGGCGGAGGTGGCGGATGGGCAAAAAACACACTCCCTCCCACGTGGAATATAAGCTACGGAAAGCTTAATTTTTGCCTTAAGCCTATGGGCTTTAAGCATACGGGACTTTTCCCCGAGCAGGCGGCAAACTGGGATTGGTTTTCCGAGCTTATCAAAAAGGCGGGACGTCCTGTAAAGGTGCTTAATCTTTTCGCATATACGGGAGGAGCGACGGTAGCCGCGGCTGCGGCGGGAGCATCCGTGGTGCACGTTGACGCGGCAAAGGGAATGGTGGCTCAGGCAAAGGAAAACGCCGCTCTTTCGGGACTTGCCGACGCTCCTATACGCTATATAGTTGATGATTGCAAAAAGTTTGTTGAGCGCGAAATACGCAGAGGCAATAAATACGACGCGGTCATAATGGACCCGCCCTCTTACGGCAGAGGCCCCTCGGGCGAGGTGTGGAAGATAGAGGACAGTGTGGACGAGCTTATAGGACTCGCCGCAAGCCTGCTCTCGGATGAGCCATTGTTTTTCTTGGTAAACTCCTATACAACGGGACTTTCTCCCGCCGCTATGCAATACATACTCGGCTTGAAGGTAGTATCGAGATACGGCGGAAGGCTTGAAGCGCAGGAGCTTGGTCTTCGGGCTACACAAACGGGACTGGCTATCCCTTGCGGAGCAAGCGCAAGATGGTACAGTAACTAAGATAAGTAACACCAAACGAAAGGAAAGATATGAACGAAGCATTTATCAAGGTAGAAGATCTTTCGTATCTTTATGAGGACGAGTCACCCGATGCGGCGCCCGTTCTGAAAAACATTTCACTCCAGATAAACAAAGGCGAGTTTGTGGCGGTGCTGGGGCATAACGGCTCGGGAAAGTCCACCCTTGCCAAGCTGCTTAATATGATATTGCTTCCGACCTCGGGAAAGATCATAATAAACGGCAAGGACATAAGCTCCTCGGAGCTTTCGGACGAGGAAATACTGTCTCTCAGAAAAACCGTGGGAATGGTATTCCAAAATCCCGACAATCAGCTGGTAGCCACTATTGTTGAGGATGACGTTGCCTTCGGTCCCGAAAATTTGGGTGTCCCCTCGGCAGAAATAAGAGAAAGAGTGGACAGGGCGCTGTCCGAGGTGGGAATGCTTCAATACGCAAAGCACGAGCCCCACAGACTGTCGGGAGGACAGAAGCAGAGGGTTGCCATAGCGGGAGTTTTGGCAATGCTTCCCGAATGTATTATTTTTGATGAATCCACAGCTATGCTCGATCCCTTGGGAAGAAAGGACGTTATGGACTCCATAGTGCGTCTTAACAGAGAAAAGGGGATTACGGTGATAATGATAACTCATTATATGGACGAGGCGGCTATGGCTGACAGAATAGTTGTACTCAACGACGGTGAGGCTATACTTGACGGAACACCCTCGGAGGTATTTGAGAGGGAAGAGCTGCTAAAGGATTGCGGACTTGCTATACCCCAGTGCACGGAGCTGGTTCATAGACTGCGCGATGCGGGAATAGAGCTTTCGGGAGAGTGCGTAACTCTCGAGGATTGCGCGCGGCTTATTATAAATTCGCTGAAAGGCTGATAAGATGTCGGAAATAACACTTCAGAATTTAAGCTATTATCACGGTAAGGACACGCCATACGAGATAAAAGCGCTTGACGATATAAATTCAAAAATCGAAAAGGGAAAGATAACGGGCATAATCGGACATACGGGCTCGGGTAAATCCACCCTGGTGCAGATGTTCAACGGAATATTGAAGCCCTACCACGGAAGGGTGCTCCTTGACGGAGAGGATATATGGTCGAGGCACAAGGATATACGCAAGGTGCGCTTCCGCGTGGGGCTGGTTATGCAGTATCCTGAATACCAGCTTTTTGAGGAAACGGTATATAAGGATATAGCCTTTGGACCGCGCAATATGGGACTTCCCGAGGAAGAAATAGACGGGGCTGTACGTGAGGCGGCGGAGTTTGCGGGACTTTCGCCCGAGCTTCTTTATCGCTCCCCCTTTGACCTCTCGGGCGGACAAAAGCGAAGAGCCGCCATTGCGGGAATAATAGCTATGCGACCCGACGTGCTTGTCCTTGACGAGCCTGCGGCAGGGCTTGATCCCCGCGGCAGAGACTCTATATTCCAAAATATAAAGGACTACCAGCGCAAAAGCGGAAGAACGGTTGTCATAGTCAGCCACAGTATGGAGGATATGGCACGCTTTTGTGACAGACTTATAGTTATGTCAGAGGGAAAAATAGTGCTTGAGGGCGAAAGCAATGAGATATTCGCAGAGGCACAAAAGCTTGTATCCGTGGGACTTGACGTACCTCAGGTTACAAAGCTTCTCCTATTGCTCAGGGAAAACGGAATAAAGCTTGAACGCAACGTATATACCGTAGAGGATGCGTTCAGGCAGATAATCAAGTTATATAAGGAAAATTGACGAAAAGATGAAAGGTATCGCATTCGGTCAGTATTATCCGTCAAATTCTGTATTGCACAGGCTTGACCCCAGAATAAAGATAATTTTGACCATACTTTATATTGTTTGCTCCTTTCTGTGTAAAAATATATTGAGCTACGCACTTTTACTTGTCTCGGCGCTTCTTCTTATAATATTGGGAAAAATCCCCTTTAAGATAGTGTTCAGAGGGCTGCGCGCAGTGCTCTTCGTGCTTGCGTTTACCGCCGTGCTCAATATTTTCTGGACTCGGGGAGAGCATCTGCTCTTTGGCTGGAGGTTCATAAATATATACGCAGAGGGACTTTACGCGGCGCTGTTTATAATGATAAGAATAACAACGCTCATAGTGGGAACGGGTATGCTTCTCACTTACACCACAACGCCAATAACGCTTACCAACGCCATCGAGGATTTGCTCTCGCCCTTAAAGCTCTTTCACGTGCCTGTGCATTCCTTCGCTATGATGATGACCATAGCTCTTCGCTTCATTCCCACTCTCGCGGAGGAGACCGAAAAGATAATGACGGCTCAGAAGGCAAGAGGAGCGGATTTTTCAAGCGGCAGTCTGGTTGACAGAGCCAAGGCGCTTATCCCCGTCCTTATCCCTCTCTTTGTATCCGCCTTTAACCGCGCGGGAGATTTGGCGACTGCTATGGAGTGCAGATGCTATAACGGAGATAAAGGACGCACGAGAATGACGGTAAGACATTTGCGATTTGTTGATTTTGTCTGGCTGGCACTTGTGATCGTGTTTGGTGCCGCTCTGGTATGGCTCAATATTTTGGGTATCGGTTATACCGTGTAAGAGGTGCTTATGAAGGTATTACTGAGGATTTCCTTCTTAGGAACCAATTACTGCGGATATCAGGTTCAGCCCAATGGGGTAACGGTTCAGCAGAAGCTAAACGAGGCTACAAAGGACCTGTTTGGCTATGATTGCGATATAATCGGTTGCAGCCGTACCGACAGCGGAGTTCACGCCAATGAGTTTTGCGTTACCGTGACCAAAAGAAAAGAGAGCTTTCTTGATACAAGCATTCCCGTGGATAAAATACCGCAGGCGCTGTCGGTAAGATTGCCCGAGGATATCTCGGTTATGTCTGCCGAAGAGGTAAGTGAGGATTTTCACCCCCGATACGACGTTAAATACAAGGAATACGTCTACAAGATATGGAACAGACCTTGGCGTGACCCGTTTTTGGCGGGAAGGAGCTGGCACTGTCCAAAGCCCGTCAGCAAGGAAGGTCTTGAAAATATGAAGATAGCGGCGAGCAAGCTTGTGGGGACTCACGATTTCGCTTCCTATATGGCGGCGGATTCCAAGATAAAGGATACTGTGAGAACGGTGTACGAAACCGAAATAACCGAGGAAAACGGGCTTATAACCTTCAGGGTAAGCGCCAACGGATTTCTTTACAATATGGTGAGGATATTTGTGGGTACGCTTATGGACGTGGCATACGAAAGGATAGCTCCCGAGGATATAGAAAAAATAACCGAGGCTCGCGACCGCATGGCGGCGGGAAGCACGGCACGTCCCGAGGGACTTTTCCTTAACAGAGTGGTTTATTGATTGTTTTACAAGGAGGTAAGACGTTGAAATTTAATAAAAATGATTTTAATGTAAAGCGCCTCCTTGGTAAGCTTTCGCGGAAAAAGGAAACGGAAAAGGAAGAGGAAGACCAGAATATTCTGGGAAGGGTAGGAAGCTTTTTTGACCCAGACCCGCAAAAGGAGAGAGTGCTCAGCAGGGAGGATTTTAATGCCGCGGGTGATACCTATTATGCATCGGTATCGGCATTTTATAAGGTTGCGGAACGCCTTCTGTGGGTGATTTTAGCGGTGTTTATGGCATTCTCCTTGGCGACTAATTACAAAGAGATAACGTACAGTAATTTCTTTTATTTGCTCCGCGATTTCTCGGCGGCGGCAGAGAGCAATACGTCAAATTATCAGATACTTTCATACGACTCGGGCAACAGACAAAATTTTTCTCTGTACCGCGGAGGACTTGTTACCGCCTCGCCTTCCTCTGTGTCGATATTTACGGCGGGTGGGCGCAGAACGCTGAAGAGTAACAATGATTACTATTCGCCTAACGTTATTTGCTGTGACAAATACGTGCTGGTGTACGATACGGCGCGCTCGGCGTTCTCTGTGTATAATTCCTTTTCTAAGGTTTACAACGCCATGCTTGACGACCCCATTACCGATGCTTGTATGAATGACAGCGGAGCCTTTGCTCTTGCTACAAGGAAAGATAAGATACAGACTGTAATATATTTATACGGGGACGACATAAATGAGCGCGGAAGGATAACCGACAGCAGACTTATGTTCGATATGGCGCTGAACCACGGTCAATCCAGATTTGCAGCCCTATATTATTCATCGGGCAGCGGAATCGGCGAGAGCGCTATATGCGTTTATGATATAGACAGCAGCTCCAGTGCGAAAAAGCTTTCGGAAATAGAGCTTACGGGAGAATTTCCCCTGAGATGCGCTTTTCTTGATAACGACTCGGTAGCGGTGGTTACCGACCGCTCTGTAAGAGTATACGATAAAAATTTCAAGGAAATAGCGGTACAAAGCTTCGGAGAGGCAGAGATAAATGCCTTTGATGCTAACGAGCACGGCGTAGTGGCTGTGGCGAGCAGAGGTACACAAAAGAACATAATAGCCTTTGATGAAAAGGGAAAAACACTTTACTCGGGAACGGTGGGAGAGAATATATCCTCCGTCGGTGTATTCGGTGATTTCGTGTTTTTGCGTACTGTTTCGGGAGTTATAAGACTTGATACCGAAACAGACGAGCGTCAGTACCTGCCATCAGACAGCGGAAAAATGCTCATATACGGCGAAGATACCGCTATCGTTTGCGGCGAGGCAAAGGCAGAGTATCTTGTGTTTGGCAAAAAATAATAAGGAGATAGCATATGTCGGTTTTTGATATTGCAGTTCTGGCTATCACGGCGGTCTTTGTTGTAATAGGCGTGTTCAAGGGCTTTTTAAAAACCTTTTTAAGGCTTGGCGCTACTGTCATATCCGCACTCCTTGCGAGAATGCTTGGCGGAAGCCTTGGAGAATGGCTGTTTCCCGAGCTTATCGGAGATGACAGCGGACTTGGAAAAAGGCTTTCTCCTTCGACCTTGAGAAGTGTAAATTCCTCTCTATCTTCCATACTCGGAACACTTATAATATTTATCCTGCTTTTCTTGATTTTGCGTATTGTTGCGAGGATTGTCTCAAAGACAGCCACAAAGGGATTTAAAAGCAAGGCATTTGACCGACTGCTTGGCGCGGCACTGGGACTGGTTATGGCGGCAGGTGTTGTATATATGATGGCATTCGCGGTAGATGTGATTGCGGTGGCGGTGTCGCTTATAGCTCCGTCGGCAGATATATACGACGCTGTAAATTCCTCGGTGATATTCAAATATTTCTTCTGATACAATTTTAATTATAAATCATAATAAAAACATAAGGACGGAAAAAGATGAAACTCAAAAATATCCCCAATATCTTATCTGTAATTCGCATTCTTCTCGTATTTGTATTTGTTTACGTGCTTTTCGTGTTGGATTCTCCAATATGGGCAATAATAATATTCCTGATAGCCGGTGCTACCGATGTAGTAGACGGATTTTTGGCGAGAAGATTTAATTGGATAACCAATCTCGGTAAGATACTCGACCCTCTTGCCGACAAGCTTATGCAGTGCACGGTCCTTGTGTGCTTTTGTATAAAGGACATCATACCCCTTTGGTTCGTTATCCCATTCTTTGCCAAGGAGATATCTACACTTCTTATAGGATGGATAGTAATACGACGCAGAAGCGTTGTGGTAGTCAGCAAATGGTACGGTAAAGCGGCAGTATGCCTGTTTTACGCTACCGTAGTTGTTTCGGTATGGTTCAAGGATTACTTTGCCGCAAACACGCTTATGCAGATACTCGTATTTGCTCCCGCGGTAATATTTGCCTTGGCGGCATTTGCGGGCTACGTAAAGCATTATTGGTCTCTTAAGAAAGAAGAAATAGAGCGCGGCAAGATAAGAGACGTTATAAAATAAACCTGAAAGGAAAGCACAGAGGTGCTTTTAGAGATATATTATGTTAATGTGTTCAAGATGCCGAAAAAGAATAGCGGTGATATTTGTCGCCAAGCTTGAAAACGGCAATAAAACCAACGAGGGGCTTTGCGTAAAATGCGCTAAGGAGTTAGGAATTCCTGTTGATAATATGGGTCTTGATAAGTTGGGAATAACCCCCGAGCAGCTTGAGGCTATGGGACAGGAGATGGCAGAGTTGTTAAATGACGGAATTCTTCCCACGGTTAACGACGACCTCGAGGAGGGGGGAGCTCCCGCTATCGATATGCCGCAGCTCTTTAAGGATATCGGATTTCCTACGCCCACTGAGATGGGAGGGGAGAGAAAGGGTGATAGGAAAGTCAAGGAGGAACGTCCCAAGAAGTACAAATTTCTTGACACCTATTGCAGGAACCTCACAAAAAGAGCCGAGGACGGAAAGCTTGACAGAATAATAGGCAGAGAAAAAGAACTGGCGAGAGTTATACAGATACTTTGCAGAAGACAGAAAAACAATCCTTGTCTTATCGGAGAGCCAGGAGTGGGTAAAACCGCAATAGCCGAAGCACTGGCGCAAAAGGTGGCGGACGGTGACGTGCCATATAAGCTTAAGGGTAAGCAGATATATCTTGTTGATATGACCGCTCTTGTTGCGGGAACACAGTTCAGAGGTCAGTTTGAATCGAGAATACTCGGACTGCTCAATGAGGTCAAGGCGGCGGGAAACGTTATTCTCGTTATCGACGAGGTCCATAACATAGTGGGAATAGGCGATTCCGAGGGAAGCGTTAACGCCGCTAATATCCTAAAGCCCGCCCTCTCCCGAGGAGAGGTGAGAATAATAGGCGCGACTACCCTTAACGAGTATCGTAAATATATTGAGAAGGATACGGCGCTTGAACGCCGCTTCCAGCCCGTTACAGTAGCCGAGCCATCCATAAGCGAGAGCATAGAGATGTTAGAGGGCATAAAGCATTATTATGAGGAATTCCATTCCATCAAGATATCCGATTACGTCGTAAGCAGAGCGGTAACTCTTTCCGAAAGATATATTACGGACAGATATCTTCCCGATAAGGCAATAGACCTTCTTGATGAAGCGGCATCCCACCTTTCTCTTACCAGCCCCGAGCTTAACGAAACTCAGCAGATAAGAGAGGACCTTCTGGCTCTGCGTGAAAAGAGAGAGCGTCTCGAAGCCGAGGCTCCCTCTGACGATAAGCAGGCACAGCGCTGCTATGAGGAGATAGCGGGAATAAAATCTCAGGAGATAAAGCTCTCCGAAAGACTTCGTGAGCTTGAGCCCGAATGCGCATCCGTGGAGCTTACCGAAGCGCATATAGCAGAGGTCATAGAGGTATGGACGGGAATTCCCGCAACCGATATCAGTGAAAACGAATTTGAACGTATTGATAAGCTTGCCGAGAGACTTAAAAAGAAGATAGTGGGTCAGGATACCGCTGTCACCGCTGTGGCGAAGGCAATAAAGCGTAACCGCGCGGGAATATCCTATAAGCGTAAGCCCGTGTCCTTTATCTTCGCGGGACCTACGGGAGTAGGAAAGACCGAGCTTGTAAAAACGCTTGCGGCAGACCTGTTCCATTCTCCCGAGACCCTCATAAGACTCGATATGTCCGAGTTTATGGAAAAGCATTCGGTATCAAGAATAATCGGAGCGCCTCCCGGATACGTGGGCTATGATGAGGCGGGACAGCTTACCGAGAAGATAAGACGCAGACCCTATTCGGTAGTTCTTTTCGACGAGATTGAGAAGGCGCACCCCGACGTGCTCAATATCCTGCTTCAGATACTTGACGACGGAAGAATAACCGACGCAAAGGGAAAGACCGTAAACTTTGAGAATACTGTCATAGTTATGACCACTAACGCGGGCTCGGATAATTCCGCCGCTACCGCAGGATTTTTCTCGGAGGACGAAGCGCTTTCGGAAAGTAAGACAATGAAGGCTCTTTCCAAGTTCCTGCGCCCCGAATTTATCAACAGAGTGGATGAGATAATAACCTTCCGTGCTCTTGACGAAGAGGACTTTGAGGGAATAGCGGCTATAATGCTTGAGGAGCTCAAAACGGCACTTCTCGAAAAGGGAATCAAGTTCAGATATTCTCAGGCGGCACTTGAATGTATCGCAAGAAATTCTTATTCAAGAAAGTACGGAGCAAGAAATATGCGCAGATATATACGGGCAAACGTAGAGGATCCCCTTGCTGAAATCATAATCTCGGATTATGAGAAGAAGATAAGCGCGGCATCCCTTAAATGCTCCAGAAAAGAAGATAAATTAACGGTAGAGTGTATTTAAATTATGAACGAGAAATGGTTTTTGATGTCGGTCGAGGAGATCGAAAAGAAACTTAAGACCAATGCCGCCTCAGGACTTTCAGTCAGGGCGGCTCGTTCTCGTTCCCAAGCTAAGGAAGCGCCGTTCTTCAGCGTTAAGAAAAAGCGTTGGGATAAGCTGCTTCTTGACCTTGTGAGTGATTTCTTTCTTGTAATGCTCCTGCTTATAGCTGCGTTTTCTCTGTTCTTTGAGGGGGACTACCTTATAGGAAGCGCAATGCTGATACTTTGCACCGTGAATATTGGACTGTCCTATTTCATTTATTTCAGGGACAAGCGCGGAATTGAATCCGTGTCGCAGTTTTTCTCTCCCACGGCAAGAGTCGTGCGCGGGGGAAAGCTTTATCTCTCGGATTACCGTGACGTGGTAAAGGGAGACGTTATAATCGTCCAAAAGGGCGATATAATAGGCTGTGACGCAAGGCTTGTTTATTCCGAAGGTCTTACCGTCAATATGAAGGTAGACAAAAAGAACGAGAAGCTATTGCAGAAGCTCGCCGCGGGGGCGGTGAACGAAAACGAGCTGTACGCTGAAAATATGACAAATATGCTGCATGCGGGCTCTGTTGTAAAGCAGGGAAGCGGACGTGCCATCGTTGTGGCAACGGGTGAGTTTACATATCTTGGAGCAATGACGGGAGGTATAACCGAAATACCCTCAGAGGAGCTTCCCGAGGGGCTCATAGCTCTCAAAAAGAAGCTTTCGGGAATAGGAATGATACTGTTGCTCCTGACACTGCCGTTCTGTATGTTCAGCCTTATGTTCGGGCACTTTACGGGAGGCACGGTGCTCCTTTCGGAAACGCTTTCGGTAGTAATGGCGTTTGGCGCAACGGCAATGCTTTCGAGATTTTCCAATCTTTTTATTGCTTTTTTTGCCCGTTTTATGCGCAGATCGGCACTTTCTGAAAATCCTTGCATAATTCGCTCGCTTAAAGCCTTTGACAGCATGGCGGACGCGGATTATCTCTTTATGCTGGACGGAAGCATAACCACCGACGGAATATTGCATTTTGATTCCTTGATCACCACAGACGGCACAACCGATAATTTTGAGGTAATGGGGCAGAGCGCAGCTACCCTGTCGGATATGATAGGTCTTTATACGGTGGCGCGGAAAGGCTCACTCAGCGTGTCGGGAGTCAGCTCTGTTAATTCCCTTGATACGGGTATAGACGAATTTATAAGCAAGAGCCGTGTTGACACAGAGGCTATTAAGATAAGGTGCAGGATACACTCCTTCCTCGCGGGTGTTGACCGAGAGCAAAGAGATATTCTCTCGTTTACAGAGAATGGTGTAAAAAAGGAGCTTTGCATTTCACTTTCCGAGAGCGCACTGAGCGAATGCACCTCCGCGCTGTTTTCGGGAGTAAAAAAAGAGCTCACGGACGAGGGCAGAAGTGTTATTGCCAGAAGCTATGACTCCTGCGTTGCCCAAGGAAAAAGAGCTATTATATTTACGCTCAAGGAGGAGAATAGTATATGCTACGTGGGTATGCTTGCTCTTCGCGAGGGCGTGGACAATATGATAAGCGGAGCATTGAGCGCCCTCAGAAGAAACGGAGTAAAGATAATAGCCTTCTCCAATTGCGTTGGCAGGACCCATGCCCCCGAGATACCCGACGTATTAAGGAACGGAGGACGGGTATACGCGGGCGACCTTTTGAAGAGAGGCTTGCCCGTAAGCTACGAATTCGGAAGCTTTGACGAGTATTGCGGCTTTGACGAGAATATGATAACCGAGCTTGCAAGATACGTAAAATCGCAAAACAAGGTGTTGGCGGTAATGGGCTTTTCGGATTACGCATTGGGTGCCATAGAGTGCGCTGACGTCTTTATATCCTGCGCACCCGTGAGAACGGAAGCCGACGGAAGACTCGACGAGGAGATAAAGTCCCTTGAGATTCCGGGAGAGCAGAGCAGCGCGTCCTGCACACAGGAGATAAAGGCAGAAGCCGATATTCTGCTTATGCGTCCCATAGCAGGAAAGGGAGGACTTGAACCCCTTGCCAAGGCAATGGAATATTGTAAGCTGGCTTATCGAAATCTGAGAAATTATTTGGCTTACGTTGTTATCGCGCAGATGATGCGGATAATAACCGTAGCTTTTCCTATGCTTCTGGGCCATTCCACGGCTGACGCAAGACAGATACTTTATCTTGGATTTGTGCTTGATTTCTTCGTTATGATGATATTTTTAGAGGATACACGAAGAGCGGGGGATGAAAGAAGAAGGCTGAGAAAAAGCGTTACTCAGCGTGGTGTAAGGGATATCGTGATGTCGAACAATACGGTAGCTATATGTGCCTTGGTGGGAAGTCTGCTTACCTTGCTGTTGCCCAGATTTTTCGATATGCTCGTTGTCTTTGGAAGCTATCTTTACGGCGCCGAATTTACGTTCATATCCTTGACACTTATGCAAATACTTACGCTCGTATGTCTTTATTCAAAGGATATCAGAAATAAAAACGCGCTTTTGAGACTTATAAATAACAGATGGACTCAGATAGGCGCATCGACTTCGGTAGTATTTACCGCGCTGTGTCTTTTGACCCCCATGGGAAAGCTGTTCGGAGTCGTAAAAATACCCATATTCTATTTTTTGATATCCCTGATACCTGCTGTGGCTTATGCAATATGCTTTGTTGTGATGACATTGAGTAAGGAAAAACAACAAAAGGCAAGGAGAAAATGTAAATAAATTGTTAAATTATTTTTCCATGCTTGAAAAATATGTAAGAATATGATATAATCAACTGTAATTTGCGGTCGGCAGAGCCGAGCGTAAAAATAATAATACACACACATCCCACAAGAGCGGCTCGGTGTTGCCCGCGCGGGCAATAAACCGCCTAAAGTGATGTGGTGGAAAAAACCGAAGGAGGACATAGAAAATGTCTGTTATTTCCATTAAGCAGTTGCTTGAAGCAGGTGTTCATTTCGGACATCACACCAGAAGATGGAACCCCAAAATGCAGGAGTACATCTTCACAGAGAGAAACGGTATCTACATCATCGACCTGCAGAAGACCGTTAAGAAGTTTGATGAAGCTTACGCTTTCATCCGTGACATCGCAGCAGAGGGCGGAAACGTACTCTTCGTAGGTACGAAGAAGCAGGCTGCGGACGCTATCAAGGAAGAGGCTACACGTTGCGGAATGTACTACGTAAACGTACGTTGGCCCGGCGGAATGATGACCAACTTCAAGACCATCAAGAAGTCTATCGGTCGTCTCAACGCGCTCGAGAAGATGCAGGAGGACGGCACCTTTGATCTTCTTCCCAAGAAGGAAGTTGCCGCAAAGCAGAAGGAGATCTTCGACCTGGAGAAGAGCTACGGCGGTATCAAGAATATGGACACCCTGCCGTCTGCCATCTTCATCGTTGACCCCAAGAAGGAG
>JAEIGA010006697.1_pt1 | contig 17540 bp, 21 predicted proteins | sample 9270691 | NCBI WGS metagenome assembly JAEIGA01 (sample SAMN17057246, study PRJNA624740) | gut metagenome | biome: biome; isolation source: fecal sample | host: Bos grunniens | place: China: Xizang | collected 2019 | reverse complement strand
TATTTGTCGATAGTGAAGGTAAAGCCAAATTCATTCGAACGACTGCTACGGACGAAGCACCAATCGGTAAGGAAACGCTTTTGGGTAAAGTCACATTGTTGAATATCCGAGACTTCTATACGAAGATTGGTAAGAAGAAGTTTAAGTTTGATAGCATCGAATAAGATGTAAACAAAAAAGAGACACCTTTTACGGTGTCTCTTTTTGTTTGTTTGTGATATAATGTAACCATCTAATTATAACTTTTGAGATAGTATGGATAATATCAAACTCTATCATGGCGATTGTTTGGAAGTAATGAAAACACTTCCCGATAAATCTGTGGATATGATTTTATGTGATTTACCATATGGTGTTACGAAAAATAAATGGGATACTATCATTCCTTTTGGTGAGTTATGGAAAGAGTATGAAAGACTTGTAAGAGATAATTCTGCAATTGTTCTTTTTTCAAGTGGTTTGTTTACAGCAAAGTTGGCTCTTTCTAATGAGAATCTCTATAGATATAATCTTGTGTGGAAAAAGGGTGAACGGGTTACGGGTTTCCTTAATGCGAAAAGGATGCCGTTACGAAATCATGAAGACATTGTTGTTTTTTACAAGAAACAACCACAATACAATCCACAATTTTCAGAAGGGAAAGAAAATCATAGTAGAGGAACTAAGGTTTATTCAAAGGCAACTTCTAGTAATTACGGATTGTATAATAATATAGATAGTATAAAAACAAATCTAAAATATCCAAAAAGTGTCATTGAATTCGATAAAGTAACCAATGCAATTCATCCCACGCAAAAACCAGTTGCATTGTTAGAATATCTAATCAAAACGTATACCAATGAGGGTGAAACGATTCTAGATAACTGTATGGGTAGTGGTAGTACAGGAGTGGCTTGTATTAATACTAATCGTAAGTTTATTGGTATTGAGAAAGATGAGAAATATTTCAATGTAGCAAAAGAGAGAATTGAACAAGCCTTATCTACTCACAACAATAATGTCATTGAAAACAATAGTCTTGGTAATTTAGAAGAATTCTTTGAATGAAGCATTAAAAAAGAGACACCTTTACGGTGTCTCTTTTTCTTTCTAAGAGAAAGGTTAGAACTTGAACTTACTTACGCAAAGCACACGTTCTTCGCCTTCGATTTTGTCAGCCAAAGCGATTGCGATTGGGTCGGTTGCATCGTTATCTACGACACCGAAACCTGGATGCGTCTTATCCAAAACAATCTTGTCAAACTTGTTTACCTTTCCGTTGACGCAGATTTCGACTCGACCACACAATGCGATTGGAAGGAAGTTTTCTTCGCCCATCTTAGAACCATTTAGGACTAAACCAGGTTGGTCGGAGATAACGGCATTGACTTCTGTAGTAGCAATCGTGATTTCGTTTTCACCACCAAAACACACCAATGTACCAAATGGGTAGTAACGGTCGGCTTCGTAATATTCTGCCAAGTCGGCCCAGTTGGCGTTCATTGCCGTACCCTTGATGATACTCGTAAACGTCTTGATGCCATTGATGGTTTCGTCACCCGAAGTGTGAACTACACAATCCGCTTTCGACACCCATTCTGCGTTAACTACGGTTTTGTCCGTGCTAGTTTCGGGAATGGTAACGTCATACTTTAAAGTACCCTTAAACGTAGCACCACTTAATTTGGCATAGGTTGTGTGGATTTCGTTACCATTATCACCTTCACCATCTCTCTTTGCTCTATCCGCAGTTGTTGCGTGTGCAACTTGACCACTTGTCGTTGCGTAGTTGAGGTCGTTTGTTAGTTGACCGAGTCTCGTTGGAATTTCGCTATAATTGGCAACTCGAATACCACCTCGCGTGGAACCATCGTGGAAACGCAAATTCTTTGGGTTGTTTGTGTCTAAGTCAATTGTAATTTCGCCGGGTTTTCCCAAGAAATTGTCATTTTGTGACTTATTGCCACGAATAAATTGAAAACGATTGTTGATTGCCATAATTTATAAACGCATCTGTTGTCAGATTATTTAAAGTGTTAGGTTAATATTTTGCGAGGACATTGCCTAGCAATTCGTTAAAAGTAAACTTATTATGTAAAAAGTTTACGATGTCTTTTGCAACCTTTTGGTAATCGCCATCGAAGTAGGTTGCTTCCGTGGCGTAGAAACGTTCTGCCAACGGATTCTTATATGTTTGGAGTAGGAGTGGTTTCAAGGTTACGGTCGTCACCAAAGCTGGATAGTAACTTTCGGCAACTTTGTTGTCGTCCCATTCGATTTCACGATATGCATCCACTACGGTGTCGATTAAAACGCTACGCACACAGATTCTTTCTGCCAAACGGGTTGCATAGAAACCACCCAAACCGATACCGACAAAACCGAAGTCATTGTTTTCTTTCTGTACAATGTCGTAGAACTTCGTGACGTTTTCGGGATACGTCTTATTCTCATCGATGTGAAGGTAATGAATCTTTACACCTTCAACGTTCATCAAGGCATTTTCCAAACTTTGGGATTTACCGATAAAATAGATGGTTGTCATTCGGTATATGCCTTATTGAGCGTTTCAAGGTCTCCGACCATCACCAAAAGTTCGGGTTCTACATCAAGAAGTAGTTGACGGTCACTTGTTCTATCGACTTCGATGGAAGTACAACCGACCATCAAACTAACCAAACCTAATATAATGGAAGTTTTAAAAATCTTTTTCATACTTCACCGTTACTTGTTGTTCTTTGATGAAACTGCGTACAATTTCTTGCAAAGAGGTTAACTTGGTACGACAGACGTTATATTGGTTATAGTTGTTACCGATGACCATCATCACGTCATTAAACGTGTATTCGCTTGGTTTATCCATATCGTTGCCAACCATAACATCCAAACGATGACCTTGGGAAGCACGGTCGTGCCACAAGACGAAACCCTTTGGAACGTACCCTTCGGACTTATATTGCTTTAGGATGGATTCCGTTCGGATTTGGTCTTTGGTCAAGGTTTCGATTTGTTTCTTGAGTTCGACCATACTCTTGTTGTGATTTTCGTACACGGTTTTGAGTGTTTTGTCGTGTTCAAGTTGTGCGTTCTTTACCTTGCTTTCCCACTTTTCGTTAACTTTATCGACTTCGGATTGTAGATACTGGACACCGTTGTCGTAACCCACGTTATAAGTTGTGTAAAAAGCGAAAATCAATGCGGAAATGGCGACACAAATTGCAATGATGATGTTCTTAATATTTGCCATAATAGTCCCACGATTGGAAGAAATCTTGTCGTCTTACGATACTGTCTTTACTCAAAGGTAAAGAGTATCCGTCAATACCACTTGTGGTGTTACCAATAGGATTGGTTGCAATTGCACTAGAACCCATTTCTTCTTTGAGTTTCAAATATTCACACCATAGATTGACAATGTTGTGATACTCGTCTTTGGTGTAATCCAAATTGTCCGAAACATTGTTTGTGTATTCTTCGGTCAAGAGAATACCGTCATTGACGTTTTCGGTACACTCTTTAATGAGTACCATTGCCGTTACGATGTTCTTGAGCTTACTTTCCCCACCCGGCAACTTATTAATCATCTTTTTGATGTTAATCATCAATCGGTCAAGGTAAGTCAAGGAGCGTTTCTGAGCAGGCGAACGTTTCGAATGGGGTACAATGTACTTACCTTTTTCGTCAATCACACCACTCTTATACGCAGGAAAATCCTCAAACGGGGTACACAAAATTGCCAACAATCTAAGGGCAATTGCATTGTCGATTGGTGTGCTTTTGTATGCCATTGTTATAAAGCTCGTAAAAGACCCAAAATGTCCTCATCGTCATTGATGTCAAATGAAGGATGGGATTGGGGAATAAGTTGTAAAAAGTTAAGGAACGTTTTCAAGGTTTCCCATTTTTCGTGAGGTACTTTGAAGAACAAACCGTATACTGCAAATTTACCAAACGTGTTGTGTAGAATGATGATGTGATTTAACATCAAACGTGCGTTTTCGTAGGTGTTTGTGTAACGGCAAAGAAGTCTCGATACACTTTGGAAACGTTTGATGTCTTCTTCAAACTCTACGTAAGAGAAACATTGTGGGTTGTCGTAATATTTTTCTGCAACCGTCTTAAAGTTGGAATTGGTTAAACTGTCCACTTTATAGGTATATGATTATCAAAGTGTATTTAACTTTGTAATATGGGTATAAAAAACCCCTCTCACCATTATTAGGAGTAAGAGGGGTTATTTTTTAAACCGAAAGATTAGAAAGAGTAATAGCGACGAGCGTCTTCGTCATCTCTAATCAAAGCGACCATATCTTCGAATACATCTTCAAAGTATTCGTGGAATCGTTCGTATTCTGTGATACTTGCGTCACGGTTACCCGTTAACATATAGACGAACCACTTGACAAATTGTTCACGGCTGGCGAAACCGATGATTTGACGGATTTCGGAAGAACCGGGAACTGCCACGAAAATCTTCATATTCTTGGAAAGGTTACTGCGAACTAAGATGTCAAAGATTTCACTTGCATTGTAACCCTTGAAAACGTCGTTGATGGATTGAATGTCGGTTGTGAAGAAAAGTTTGAAACTGTTATTGTCAACCGTTTCATCGTACAATTGAACCATCTTGTTGTAATTGAGCTTAGACAACTTGGTACGGATGTCATTATCGCTCTTTTCTTCAACCAAGGATTGAGCTTGTGCTTGCAAACTTTCCAACAAAGCCTTTCTGAAATTCATTTGAGTCATTTTGATAAAACCCATTAGTTATTACAATCACTACTTATGAAAAACTGGGTATATGTGTAAGTCTAAATACCTTTGTGGAATACTATTTGGAGTTTGAAAATGCCAAACCCAGACCTTAATAAAGATGGGGTCATCGATTCCGCAGAAGCAGAAAGCTATTCCAAAATCACGGAAGCCAATTTAAAGAGTGGACGTGATAAGACCCAATGTTATTTGGCTTGGATAGCGATGGTTTCTATCATCGTAATTACAGTATTGATATTAACACCTTTGGTGGATAGAAGCCGACTCGAAGCGTTAATATCTGTGCTGGAAACCTTTTATATTGTACAAGTCAGTGTCATCGGTTTCTATTACGGTGCTAGAACCTATGCCGATAGCATAAAAAGGTGAGACAAACGTCTCACCTTTTTTAATTGACCGTTGAATTAGTGGTTCTTAGCCACGATTTCTTCGAAATCCTTGATATCCTTCGTGGTAATTTTCCACAAATCTTCGTAGAACTCGTTTCGGAATTGTTGCAAAATTGCACTTTCCTTCTTGCCGTAGCCGAATGGTTCGTAATGAGAACGACTCATATCGTGTGCCAATTCGTCACGCCATTGACGCTTGTACCACTTTTTGTAGGTTACGATGGCATTGGCGAATAATGCGATGTCGTCATTATCCCAACCATTTTGCTTCAAGTATTCGACCATTGTTGGCTTATTGGATGCTTCTTGGAGTGTATCTGTAGCCAATGCTTCCATCAATGCCTTTTTGAAAAGTGTTCTATCCATTTTTAATATATCCTTTATCGGTTGCCAAGGTCTGTCTTGACAAAGATTCACATTAACTATGTAGGATTTCTTTGCTATTATTGTAGCACAAAGTGTGGACTTAAATATTTTTGCAATTTTTAACCTTTTTAAATGGGTAATGGTTTATGTCATCTAAAGCGAATTTGGAACGAATTGGGGAAAAGCTGGTTAACTTTGGTATCGTCAATTTGGAAGCTCAAGCCACTTTTATGGCTTTGGTGTATTCTTTTTGTCGTTGTGAACCAATCATCCAAAGTTGCAACTATCGTTCTAAAGCCGAACTTGTTGCGGATTATCCAATTGCTTTCGGGAGTATGACGGACGAACAACTTAAAAACTGGTTGTTCTATGAAGATAATAAGAAACCGATTGCCGATTTTTACGATTATGCCTTAGACCCGATGAAGGATGGTCGTACTGTTGGTAATGACTATGGTGGTGACGGCTTCAAATACGCTCCCGCGGGTCTTTTACCCATTGTTGGTAAGAATCAATATACCCATTATCAAAAAATTGTATCTAAGGAAAGTGCCAAGAGTCTCGGTAGTGCGTCTGATTTGATTTCTAGTTTGGACGCTTCCATTGAAGTGGCTTGTATGCTTTTCTTGGAACGTATGAAAGGTGTTCCACAGAATCTAAACCCTCAATTCTTCTATGAAGCTAAACGCCGTTTTCCAAATCTCGTAACCAAAGACACGGATGCTTATTACGAACATTTTTACGGTACTAAGTTATTCAGTAGTTTTGGTACGACCGATAAGATGGCAGGTTCGTTAGCCGTTAGACAAAACTATTACGGTAGTGACATCTATGAAAATGAATTTGACGGTTTTAGTGACCCAAGTGGCAAATATCCCTATAATCGTGAACGATTTGAAAGTACGGTTTCTAAGTTAACATACGGGGATAAGACTAATTCTATCGTAACAAAGAAGGATAGTGAACGAAACGTCAACATCCCGATTGCCAACGATGGTGGTTTTTGGTCTCAACCGAAATCGGCTTATTCGGCGAAATACCCATACAACAATGTTCGTGAGAGCGAAAGCGGACACGTTGAGGAATGGGACGATACACCTGGTGCGGAACGATTGCATCGATACCATCGTTCGGGCACTTTCGAGGAAATTGACCATAACGGTACGGTTGTCCGAAAGATTGTCGGGGACGATTATGTCATTCTTGAGCGAAACGGTTTTATTGACATTGTAGGCAACGCCAATGTTACCGTGAGTGGTAATGTTAATGTCTATTGCCTAAGCGATGCCAATGTACAGGTTGAAGGTAGTGCCAATATGAAGGTTGGTGGCAATATGGACATTGGTGTTGCCAAAGACTTCAATTTAAGTGCAGAGGGTAATATTAGCTTGTGGTCAAACGGGTCTTTCCATATTGGTGCAAAGAAAAACGGTCACGTTTTGGCACAAAAGGAAATGTTCGTCAGTGGTACGGAATCGACACACCTTACAAGTGACGACAAATTGTTCGTATCTTCTTCGGATGATATGAATATTTGTGCTAAGACCGATTTGTATATGGGTGGTCAAAATGTGGACATTTTGGGCAATGAATACCTTACAATGACCGCTTTGGAAGGTACAGACTTGACGAGTGGTGGCGATTTAGCCATTATGAGTTCGGGTCGTATGGATTTGACGAGCAATAGCGACTTCGCTCTTACGAGTGCCTTGTCAATTGACCTAACCGCTACCTCAATGTACCGTCTAAGCTCCATGGCGACGAGTATGTCAAGTAAGACGTATACTTCGATTAGTAGCCTTGCCGACACTTCGGTTAGTTCCGTGGGTATTACAACGGTTAGTGGTACAGGCGACCTCTCTTTGAGTTCAATGGGTGCAGTCACCATTAGTGGTACGGCTAATTCGTCCATTAGTTCGAAGGGCATTATGCAGATTAACGGCTCGTATGTGATGATTAATACGATGCCAAGTATTCCTGCTATTCCAGCCATTCCATCCGTACCCGCTTTTGGGGCGATTGGGGCAAGTAGTGCATCTTCTCCGAGTATGGGTACGAAGTCTGTTATCAATGGTATGACACCTCCTCCACTTGGTACTCCGATGTATCCCAATATGCCACCACTTGGTGAATCGGAAGTTCAATACAACGAAATTGACGTGTTGTATGATACGCCCGAAGAGCTTGATGATATGACGGATGTTGCGAAGGAATATTACGAGTTTAGACACCATCAGGAAGGTATCTATAATACAATTGAGGGTCCAACCGCTTTTGGTTTGGGTAATGTTCACAGTGATTCCGAACCAAAGGTTGCAACTGAGGTAATGAATATTGACTACGGTACTTTGACGGGTTCGTATCGTTTGAGCGAACATTTCACGCTTGATATGTTGTTTGACGGTGGATTCAATAACCCCAACCAACATATGTTACAAAGTCAATGTGGATACAGTGCCAATGAAATTGTAGCCAATTTGTCCCGTTTGTGCGAAAATGTACTTGAAAAATACCTTGACATTTTGCCGAATGGTATCGCTGGTTACGGTAAAGAATGGCGTATCAACAGTGGTTATCGTATGACAAAGAACGCCGTTGTCGAGTGTCCAAAGTGTGGGAATAGCATTGTCGAATGTAGTGGCGGTAAGTGTAAATGCTTAATGTGCCAACACGAATTTGACAAGAGTAGCCTTTGGAAGTCTGACCACGAAAAGGGTATGGCTTGTGACATCAAATTGATTGGTCAAAGTCGAGGTGCTCATTGGGACATTATTCAAAAGCTCGAAAAGGTTGCGAATTACGACCAGTTGATTCTCGAATACGAGGGTGCTAAATCCGTTTGGATTCACGTTGGTTACCGACAAAATGCTTGTCGATTCCAAACATTGACGGGTATTGACCACAAGAAGTTTGTAAACGGCTTCGTAGCGATTGTCTAAGGAATTTGCGCTATCCAAAACAAATGGGTAGCGCATTTTCTTTTTCTGTGGTATAATTTGTGAAAATTGTATTGACTACTTTCGTTATGACCAAAAAGAAAACGGAAACCATTGTTTTCACGGTAGATGAATTTAAGACGATTGTTTCGATTTTACTCGGTGCAACTCCATTCCTAAGACCAATTGGAAATGATTATGCACCCATCGAAAATCTAAGAAAAGCTGAGAAAATGCTTGTTGAAAAGTTGCAACGGAGTTTGTGATGATTAATGTGACGATTGACATTCCTGTAACACTTGAGACGGAAGATAAGATTGATGCTTCCAAGTTGACAGTTAAGGATAAAGAAAACGGCATTGAACTTTCCGTGTCGGGAATTGTGGAAAAGGTTGTTATTAGTGGGGAATCACGCATCGACAACTTTATCAAGATGGTAGCCAACGCCCGTAACCGCTATTTGTCAAATGGCAAGGTTATTGTGTTGTCTGCTCACGAATACACATTAGCCATCGAAAAGCCTTTGCAATACATTAGCCAAAACCAAGTTGAGTTTGGGGTTGATTTCGTGGAGATTGGCGAACTTGTCGAAGAAACGAAGGTTTGGAAAACACGCAATTTACTTTGTGAAAAGATGGTTGTGGATTCGGACTTTATTGCCCGTGTTTTGACAATGGTGTCCAATGTGTATAGCGAATACGAAGATTGCGTTTCCGATTGTGTCGCCTATTCCTCTTTAATTATCGCAAATATTTTAGAAAGAAAGGGTAATTCCTATTGATTTTTCCAAAAACTTCTTGACAAATACAGATAATACTGTATAATTCAAGTTGTAAAGAGAAAAACAAAGGAAAACACAATGACAAAGCGCAACAATCACCTCGGTTATATCAACGAACGTTGTGGTACGGACGTGGATTCGTATGAAATCTTCGAGGAAAACGGTAAGACTTATGCCGTCAAGGTTGAAAAGGTTAAGGCAACCGACCCCCGTTATACTGCAATCGATGGTTGTTATTGTTGTATCAACAACGAAGAAATCTTCGACACGGACAAGACGACCGAAGTGGGTGTTCCCTTTGAAATCACCAAGAATAAGAGTGGAGTGTGGGGTTACAAATCCAAGGACATCATCGCCAACTTATTCGGTATTGCCACCTTGGAAAAAGCCGAAGCTTGTGTGAAGAAGCCGTTGGTGGAAGGTGTAGGTTATAGTATCACCAAAGACGTTGATGGTTACAACTTGTGCATCTACTCTTTGACAAAGAGTGGTAAACCCCGTAACGTTTTCAACAAACTTGGGAACGGCAAGATTGTCGAAACGTGTGGTTACTATTACGACTACAACTTCTAATTAAAACGGTGACAAAAATGGCATACGGAGTTGGCGAACTTATCTACGGTCATCGAAACGAAGAGGACAAATGTTTCCGACTCCTTTTTACGGTCAAAGGAATGGGTGAGATTTGTCAGCTTAGTACCGTTGTCGAATACGGTGGTAACATTGCCCAATGTCGTCTTTTGGATTCCGAGGACATCGTTAAAGAATACGTTCGAGTCCCGAAATGGATTCGTGAAGCCGTCAAGAATCACTTTTGGGAAGATTCGTGGGTTTCGGAAAAATTCATCAAAGCGAATCGTATGGAATACTACTATTAAAAACAAACCCCACCAAAAAGGTGGGGTTTTAATTTAAAGATTTTTACCTTCCAAAGCACGATAAAACAATAAGATGTCATTAATATTCATCATAGGTTATTGTCTTTAGAATGTTTTGGATGTAAACGCAATAGTGATATTATTAAGTTCTTCGATTGTAACAGATTCTTCAATGCTCTTACGCAAAGTCCACTTTTGATTATAAACGTAAGAACCATTATCAACGATTTCATAACGAAGACGCTTTAACTCTTCCATCGTCAATTCGTGGATGTTATCATTAAAATCATTAAAGAAAACGGTTGGATTTTCTTCGCCGTTTTCTTTTCTATATTCTAATACAGTAACCAAACCATTTACATTATCCATTGCGGTTTCATTACAGTTTACTTCAAATCCAAGTGTAGAAAATAACGAAGTGGTCTTGGAATAACGATAGGTTTGGAATTGATTTTCCAAATCAGACAAAAGTTTATTCTTTTCGGCTTCAATGGATGGTGTTTGCGTTTCGATGACTAAATCGTCTTCCTCAACAACCGTAACACCCAAATTTTCCCATTCATCATTATTCGTTATTGTACCAAAGATGATATGCTCGTTTTCCCAAATGGCATTTCTAACATCGTAAACGGACTTGTATTCTGTTTTATTATAGATATACTTTTTCATTTTTAACCGCCGATTACGAGATTAGCCATGCCAAATGTACCCACCCACTTTAGCACTAAAATTGAATTTGCAGAAACCGTTGGAACTTCGCCGTTAGTCCACTTCCACGAAGAACCAAGTGCAATTGTGGCAGAAGCATTCTGGATGGCTACTGTCTTTGTCCATGCTTGACCCGAAGAACCATTACTAATGGTAATCTTAGACGCACTCGTTAAAATAACGTCATCACTCGAAGTACCATCAATCGTAACATTTGCAGAGACGGAACTTGGTGTGTTATAACCAGCTATATTGCCTCTAGAACCACTCAATGGAATAAACGTACCGTTGGGGGGTGTATATCCCAAAGCACCCGTTACATTGTCCTTGGTAATACTAATTGTACCACTACTATTGGTAATGTTTGAACCCGTTTTAACGCCACCCAAAACATCCGAAGAAGCTGTAGGTAATGTGTATGCAGACGGAATGGTAGGCTTATTGGATAAGTCGTCGTAAGAACCTGACGTTGCTACCTTAGCTAACCCATTAATCATACTGGCATCATGACTAGTTGGGTGAGTATAAACCGTATCCGTGAATTTAGCGTCAGCAGGAACATTGGTACCAACGGTAAATCCACCAACCGTATCGGCATCACCACCATCAGCTGGTAAACTTGTTGGAATGGTTGGTGTATCACTTAAATCACCATACTTACCACTCGTAGCAACGGTTGCCAAACCTGTAATACCTAAAGCAGAATTTACATTTTCTTTGGTAATACTAATCTTACCAGAAGTAATGGTAATATTGTCGCCAATTTTTACACCCCCTAAAACAGAAGACGTTGCGGTTGGCAATGTATAGTTACTATCACCACTTCCAGTTCCCACTTCAATAGTAACATTACCGTCAATGTCGGCATATACACCATTGACGCTACGAACTGTACCTGCCAAGTTAGATTCAACACGTGCCAATCCCGTAGCCAAAGTCGTAGCATCTAATTCACCACTTTCAACGACTGCACCGAAAGCGTAAACACCGAACATAACAACAGAAGTTTCGGGAGTAACGTGGTCGCTATTGCCGTAAATCGGGTTAGAAAGGGATGCATCAAACGTAACCATTCGACCAACGTTAGCACCACCTTCGCTTGAATACATATAATCACCAGAAAAAGCAAACGAACCATTGGTGATTGCGGAATTAGCGTTGCTAGTATTACCGTTATTGGAGAAGTTACCTGTAATGTTCGGCAACCCTTCAGCAATATAATTACCCGTTTCAGACTGAATCGATGCACCCTTCAGATAACCAACAATCTTAGGTAAACGGAAAGTCGTACTACCATCGCCATCAGAATAGAACGGTACGTTGCCACCATTAGCGTTGGCAATTTCTTGCCATTCAGCGTCAGTCTTCACCAAGCCTTTTTCTTGAGCATATGCCCACAAAGCGGAATAGACTTCACGGATACGCTCATACCCATCGTATGGCACACCGCCGACAGGAATTTCACCCGTATAGGAATGCCATTCTTCGCCAACTACATGAATCGTACCGACCTTGCGAAGTGCAACCGCTAAGTCGTTAACAAATTGTTCATCCATTTCACTTCACCCCATATTCGATAACAAGTTCGGGAAGTTCGGCAATCAACTCTTCTTCACTCGGAATCTCACGTTCACCCGATTTAACCAAATCGAGAATCTCATAGCATTTAGACCATACGGCACTACGCCACTTTCTAAATGCTCGGCTCTCATCATCAAATTTTTGAACGCCTGTGTCAATATAAGAACACACGCTCAAGCAGTTATCATAAAGAAGTTCTTGAGCCTTACTGTCGAGAACTCGTTGAACTGCATTCGTCAATTGCTTTTGAATACGAGCTTGAATCACTTCGACAGGAAGTTCAGGTTCTTGCGGTTCTTCACCTTCGATATATACCAACCCATTCCACGCTTTGACGATTTCTTTTTCGGTAAAAAGACAATTAGGCGAATACGATTCGCTAGAGTAATCCATTATTGAACCGTCTTCATTTTTACGATAAAACATATTCTAACCTCACCTCAAACAACCTTCAATTGCATTAAGCTACCGCTGAATTGGATACGTTCAACGTACTTACCGTTATACAATCTGTTGTAATCTTTGTTTTTATACACAATGCCGATGACTTCTCCATCATTAACTGGCATAGTAAATGTAGCCGTATAATAGTAAACAATGCTACTAGAGTCTCCACCTTCATCTTCCCACCATGAGTCCGTAGGACTTTGTGTAAACGCCTTTATTCCATCGAGGTATACATCTACGCCATCAGAATTACACGAACAAGTAATAGTGACAATGCCTGAAGAAGGAATAGTGTATGTGTTATATGAAGCCACATTAAAACTAATGTTTAAGCCACCACGACCAACGCCACGACCACTACCACCAACATCAATCGTCACATTACCATTAGCATCAGCCACCGTGCCGTTAACTGAGCGGACTACACCATTCAAATTCGATTCAACACGGGCAACGGCAACTTGTAAGTTGCCAATTTCTGCAATAGAAGCATCGGTTTCAACATCTGTCACTTTACGGGCAGCTTCTAGAATTTCAGCATTATTGCCCGTAGTAATGGTAATTTCACCATCGCTATTTGGCGTTGACCCGTTAACTTTTAAAACATAATTACCCTTATCTTGTTTCTTGTCAATTTCCGTGACCAATCTGTCGGTAAGGTTTTTGAGTGAATATTCGTCCATAATTATCGAATAACCTAGAATAATATGAACCGTATTTACGATACGGTATAAAATGTGCCAAGAATCATTATGTTACACAGAACCAATCATTTGGACACATTTGTCTCGTCTTAGATTACTTATCTTAATTATTGTGTAAAAATAAAGGGTAGGGAAATTGGTTTCCCCACCCTTTTGTGATTTAGATTATGGCTTTGTTGTACTATTTTGGTTAGAGGGGTTTTAAAATTTAGCCTATCAACACTTTAGTACAATAGAGACTAATCATTTAGAACTTGGGAAGTTCCAAATTTAGGTCTCCTAATGTTATGGTTTTCTCGACTGCGTATGACATTGGAACTTTATAGTGTGGGTCTTTACCACCGCAATTTGGACCCCCGAAATCGCCATACAATGGGATAGAAGCACCTTCGGGAACACTACCGAAGTCAAATCCTGTCACGAAATCTTTACCCTTCTTGTAGATAGCGTCCATTGCACCGAATTCTTCGAGAGCTTTTGCGGTTGCGCTACCGTCACGCATCGCCAAGTTTGTACATTCACTGTTGATACCAATATCCTTGACGATTGTAATACCAAACAAAGAGAGTAAAGATGTGATTGCACTACTAATCAAACTGTTGATTGGTAACAATTTCATAAGAGCAGGTACATATTGATTCACGAAACCTAACATACCACCAACCAACATTTGTACGAAAGACGAAATCTTACTGTTGACGTAAGCCGAAAACTCGTTAAGAGCTTCTTCGCCAATTGTACGTACTTTCGTGATGAATGACGAGATACCACTCTTGATGTTTCTTACGAGTCGCTTGAGCCAAATGACGATTTTGAAGGCAGCCGTACTCATTGTCAAAGCGAACATTGCCACGCACATCACGTTTACTGCTCCGCTATTGAGAATGGATTCGAACTTTTCTGTGAAACTTTCCACCAAAACGAGAGGTTTCAAACCTTCTTTTAATAAACCCTTAACGTAATCGACCAATGTTGTTGCTTCCGCTCGGAAATCGCCACTAAGGACATCTCCCGTGTCGGTAACGAGACTCATTGTGATGTCTGCGATGACATCCATCGACATACCGTTCTGATACAAACGCCGACTAGCTTTGGCGAGTCCTTGGGTAACATTGGAAGGTACACCCATTACTGTCAAATAAGTCGTTGCGGTATTGATGAGCTTGTCGATGGTCAAATACTTCATTGCTTCGTCTTTGAGCTTTTCGACACCAACACCAATGAGAGCACCGATACCATCTGAGGTCAAACCTGCGTTCAACACATCTTCGATGAGTTCACGGTTTTCGAGGAAAAGGTTTAACCCCTTCTTGATAACCGTATTGAGCACACCGTTACCCGTGTCAATGTTGGCAAATAGCATCAAATCGCTCTCTAGACCGACATAGGCTTCGTAAGGCTTATAGAGGCTTTCAAACGCCGTGGAGCATTGACTAATGAGATTGTCTAGTCGTGTCTCTAAAGAACCTTCAATGGACGATTTGAGTGCCTCTGCGGCATACATTAACGCTTCCGTGGAATCTTCGGGTTTATTGTACGTAGGCACATTTGAGCTACCCGATATCAACTCTTGTGGTTCGACCAAAGCTCTCAATTCGTTTGCAATTGCGTCCGTTTTATTCTTTGGGAACGATTTGATTGTTGCACGGATTCGATTGACTTCTTTGGTGTATTCTTGCCTAGAAGTACGAAATTCTTCCAACCATTGACGTGATTGTTCGGCTTTCTTGGCTTTGACTTCTTCGCTATCGTCGTCCTTGATGGGTTCGGCAGGACTAACCTTCATCTTATAGCTATCGTAATAAGCGACACCGATGATTCGGAGTGCTTCGTTACCTAGATTGATTAAAGGTGTCTTTTGTGCCTTTTTACAATCTGAAATGCAACTGACCAAACGGGATACGATGTTGGCTGCCTCGGTTACACGTTCTTCGGTGGGTGTTACCAAGAAAGATTCGGCAGATTGATTCAAGAGCATCGTGTTGATGGCAACATTTTTGTCGCCCGATTTGACGATGATTTGTTCTTTTGCCGTCAATTTCGTATAATTGGGAACGTCAAACGAATTGCCCAACAAATTGAATTGATAGTTATCAGACGATACGGAAGGTGGTAAGTAGTTGCCGTCTTTTCTATCTACAAAAATACTACTTGGCATTATTCACCTTTGAGTCTAGTTTTTCTTCTGCGGTGGTAGGCTCTTTCTTTTCGACCATCGCCAAGCTACCGTGTTTGAAAGAAGCTGCCACAATCTTAGATTTCGGTACTGCAATGCTACCGCCCATCGTTTTGACGGAAGGAGATTCTTCGGGATAACTACCAATCAAGCATTGAGATGACTGGGGAATCGAGTTTAAGATACCCATTACGATTGGGATTTGACAATCGGGGTAATCCATAAACTGAATACCGACTACCGTACCTTCACGTGGTGCAACGGTATTGAGCCAGTTGCCACCACTGATTGGTTGTAAAACTTGTGCCCAAGGCAAATCTTCCGTTGGTAATAATGTTTTATCGTGGGTATGTATGCCAGCAACTCTAACCTTACAACGACCCAAATTTAAGGGGTCATTACGGTCTTCGACGACGCCGACATAAAATTGACACAAAATCATAAAGTTAAAGTGGTAGCTATATAGGCGTATTTAAATCGTTTTTCTTGGTACTAAGTATATTCATAATGAATGGATATATTGTCTAAAACGAGACGCTTATCCTTCAGTCGTTTGTTTTTAATATTTGAAATACTATTATGTTCCATCTTTTCAATAGCATTAAAGTCTTTCCAGATTTTTCATTTGACTCCATTTATAACATTGGTGGCATTGGTTTTATTACCAAATTTGACGAATGTGAAGAATGTCAAGGCGATAAGATTAAAGAGCTTGCAATGCAACGGGCATCGTTTATCTACGAAAGTTACGATGATGTTGTTGGTGATGGCAAGAAGTTTGCAACCGATTTGGACTTCTTCAAGTCCATTTATTTGACCAAAGAATTCACCAACAAATTTGATTTGGCAGTTGACAGTCAAACTTATGCGACCATCGTATGCAAATACATTAAGATGGTATTACCAAAGTGTAATTGCTATCAAGCATTTGCTCAATATAAGTTGTCTTTGGATTGGTTTTATATTTTGTATAACTTCCAAGTAAGACGTGATAACACTTCGATTCTTGGTCGTTTTGTCAACCATAAGTTTAAACGTTTGTCTGAAAAGGAGTTCTGTGCTCTTTTCAATAAAACCAAGGTTAGTGGTGACGGTATTGCCGATTTTGTAAATGACATTAAGGATTTGTTGTCGATTGAATATCAAATGGCAAGCGTTTTGCTCGAAGATGGCAAATTTGATGACCGAATTTACGAACTTCTATACAAACGAAGCTTAGAGACTAGATTGATGTCTTGCCGTGAGTTTATCGAAGCTAGATTGTATGGGTTGTATCGAGACAACAGTTACACAGACGATGTAGACGAAATCATCAAGAACGATGCTACATTGGCTTATATCTACGACAAGTTTGAAATCTTGTCCACGAATAAGGCAAATGACAAAGTTGTCGATATGGCACGTAATTTCTACAAGTTGTTTGAAGAAGACAAGAAGAAAGCCGTGGAAAGTATTGTTGACGAATACGTCAAAAATGTGGAAGAAAACAAGACGGTCGAGTTCTTGTATAAGTTGCAATCAACCGATATTCAATTTATCGATGCATTGGCTTCTTGTGAATTTATCGAAAGACTTGACGGTATGAGTGCCAAGGAATTGCTACTTTATACCTATGATAATGCCAAAACTTGGTACAATACAGATTACCATTTTGTTGGTGACGGTGAAGTAAACATCAATCTATTTTTGCAACATCATATCTTTAATCTTTACAACAAGAATAAAGAATTGTTGATGATGTACACCATCCAATAAGAATCTATAAAGCAAAAATCCCCCACATATTGTGGGGGATTTGTTTTATGATGCTTTGGCGATTCTA
>JAEIGA010006696.1_pt1 | contig 17543 bp, 12 predicted proteins | sample 9270691 | NCBI WGS metagenome assembly JAEIGA01 (sample SAMN17057246, study PRJNA624740) | gut metagenome | biome: biome; isolation source: fecal sample | host: Bos grunniens | place: China: Xizang | collected 2019 | reverse complement strand
GAAATGAAAACTTTTGAATTGGTAGGTACTCCACGTAGCGAGTACGGCAAGAAAGCTGCAAAGACTTTCCGCAAAGAGAACCTCGTACCTTGCAACCTCTATGGCAATGGCGAGAACGTGACTTTCACTGTATCTGTTGACGATGTACGCAAACTCATCTACACACCAGACACCATGGCTGTAGAGTTGACTATTGGCGATGCAAAGAAAATGGCAGTTGTAAAAGAGTTGCAATTCCACCCAGTATCAGAGGAGTTGTTCCACATTGATTTCTTGGAGGTAACAGAGAACAAACCTGTAACCGTAGCTATTCCAGTACAATTGACTGGTCACGCAGAAGGTGTGAAAGCCGGTGGTAAACTCTCACTCGAGATGAAGAAGCTGAAAGTAAACGGCATCTATACACAAATTCCTAACCGCGTAGAGATCGATGTTACAGAGCTCGGTTTGGGTAAGAAGTTGTACGTAGGTGCGATTAAAGTAGAGGAAGGCTTGAAGCTGATGAACCCAGCAGACGCTTGCGTTGCACAAGTAAAAGCAACTCGTGCGAGCCAACAAGCTGCCGCAGCTGCTTCACCAAAGGGCAAAAAGAAATAATCACCACTCATAAGAGCGGTTGTGAAATAAGAGTGGAAAGGTACGCTTTCCGCTCTTATTTAGTTTAAGAAACCAACCCTCCCGAAAGGAAGGTTTTAGGTGTAAAGTTTAAAGGCAGAGCGATAGAGTCGCATGTTTCGCCTTTTACTATACTCAATTTAAAGATAAAGTAATGAAGTATTTAATCATTGGTTTGGGAAATATTGGCAGCGAATACGCCAACACCCGACACAATATCGGTTTCTTCCTCTTGGACGCTTTTGCAGAAAGCAAAAATGCAGCATGGGAAGACAAACGCTATGGTTTCGTAGCACGGTGCCGTGTAAAAAGCGCAGAGATTATTCTGTTAAAGCCATCCACATTCATGAACCTAAGCGGTAATGCAGTACGTTATTGGTTGCAACAAGAGAAAATTCCAGTGGAAAACATGCTGGTATTAGTAGATGATCTTAATCTACCTTTCGGCAGCATCCGCATGCGTAAACAAGGAAGTAATGGTGGTCACAACGGACTCGGACATATCCAACAAGTACTAGCTACTCAAAACTACTCACGACTCCGCTTCGGCATAGGCAACAATTTTAGCAAAGGCGCACAATGCAACTTTGTATTGGGCGAATGGAGCGATGAAGAGAAAAATGCCCTTCCTGATCGTTTGAAAGTAGTAAACGAGATTATCCCTTCGTTTTGCTTACAAGGTATGGATAGAACTATGAATTTATACAACGGAAAATAGGATTTTAGAGTCAGAACGTGAGGGAGTACAACATAATGGTACAGAGAGTCATGAACATCAGAAAACATCCATGGATAGTAGGAGTGGAGAATCTATTACTCGTGATGGCAATATATACGCTATCACGTATGTTCTTCTACTGGATAAATTTAGATATGTACCCCAACGTGAGTACAAAACATCTATTTGAGATGTTGGCTGGCGGCTTGCGATTTGACCTCACTGCAGTGTTATATCTCAACTCTATATATATATTATTCATCTTACTTCCTTTACCTCCCAACGTTCGCAACAACAAAAAATATATCAATGCTGCAAAGTGGGCCTTTTGGGTTCCTAATATCTTTGGATTCATCGCAAATAGCATAGATATGGTATATGTGCGATTCACTGATAGACGTACCACCTGCACGGTATTTACTGAATTTCAGAATGACGGAAATTTACCTACTATCATCGGACAATCTATGCTGCAATACTGGTATGTAAGTTTGTTTGCAGTAGCAACAATAGCCCTATTCATCGTATGTACCCGTAAAAAATGGAAACTATCTGTACCATGCAGACAATGGGCATATTACCCTATTGAGACGGCTATCATGCTAATAAGCATTTATTTTGTAGTAATTGGTATCCGTGGTGGATTCGGCAAATATACTCGTCCTATTACTATTTCCAATGCTTTGCAATATACTAATGCTCCGCAGGAGACTGCAATCTTGCTCAACACTCCATTCTCACTGATGAAATCGCTAGAAAACAACATTTATGTACATCCACAATACTTTACCAATGAAGCTGCAGAAGATATATTCTCACCTATTCACAGCGATGAAATCGAGGAAAACCAACTGCTTGGACAGACAAATATAGTGGTGCTCATAGTAGAATCATTCTCCAAAGAATACATCGGATTCTACAACCAAGATATTGATGGATACGAAGGATATACACCTTTTCTGGATTCATTGTTGACCCACTGTGTGACCTATACTCATTCATTTGCTTCGGGTAGAAAATCAATTGATGCTATGCCATCTGTATTGTCATCTATTCCAATGTTAATTGAACCATACATAGTCACACCCTACTCTACTAACGCAGTATCTTCCATAGCAGCATGCCTGCGCCAAGAGGGCTATACAACAGCCTTTTTTCACGGTGCCCCTAATGGTAGCATGGGTTTTCAAGCATATGCTCGTTCTGCTGGATTTCATCAATATTTTGGAATGGATGAATACGATGGAATCGAAGCTTTTGATGGTACATGGGCTATTTGGGACGAAGAGTTTCTACAATTCTATGCTCGCACCATGAGCCAAATGGACCAACCCTTTATGACTGCAGTTTTCACCGCATCGAGTCACCATCCATTCCGCGTACCAAAGGCGTACGAAGGTATGTTTCCTAAAGGTACAAAGCCAATTCATCAATGCGTAGGATATACCGACCATGCACTCCGCAGATTCTTTAATTATGCCCAAAAACAAGATTGGTATGACAATACACTCTTTGTGCTGACTGCAGATCACACCAATCAAGTTACTTTACCTCAATACGCCACTGCTAAAGGCGTATATGAAGTGCCTATTGCATTCTATTCCCCCCGTTGGGATCACGGTGAATTACGCACACAAGGCGTCATCAGCCAAACGGATATTATGCCATCCGTATTGGCCTATTTAGGATATGACAAACCATTTTTTGCTTTTGGCGAAAATGCATTAACGAGCCCCAAAAGACATCCTTGGGCAGTATGCTACAACCATCCAGTATATCAGATTTTATCGGATAGCCTACTAGTGCAATTTGATGGAACAGATATACAAGCAGTATACAACTATCACAATGATCCTGAATTGCAGCACAACATCGCTACAGAGGTACAGACAAACACCCTGGAAACATACCTAAAAGCGTATATTCAACAATATATTTATCGATTAACCACCAACCAATTAACCGTTAACCCCGATGGAAGTACGAGTAGATAAATACCTTTGGGCCATGCGCATCTATAAGACACGCTCTATTGCCACAGATGCTTGCAAATGTGGACGTGTGAAAATGAATGGTGTAGAAATAAAACCTAGCCGCACATTTCATATAGGAGATATTTTTACCGTGCGCAAAGGTCCCATAACCTATACATATCGTATACTGCAACTCAGTGCAAACCGTCTAGGAGCAAAATTTATTCCTGAATACTTACAAGACATCACTCCTAAAGAGCAACTAGACTTGCTAGAACTAGCACGCTATGCTGCACAGAGCGGACGTGATCGAGGCACAGGACGCCCTACAAAAAAAGATAGACGAGATATTGAACAATTTTTCTCCGATGACTACAATTATTTATTAGATGACGACTATGATATTGAAGAAGAATAATATTGCCGAATACATTTTACACCTCTGGCAGATAGAGGATTACCTGCGTGCTTTTCCACAACAAGCAGATGCCAATCAAGAGCTACACGATCTCTTTGATATGATGCATCAAGAAAATATTATGGAAAAAGGACACCTGCAACTGGCTAAAAATGCATTGCTAGAATTAGAAGATTTGCACAACGATATCCTGGAACAAGAGGCCACATATCGCGCTGCTATGCTACGTCTGACGCCAGCACTCAATTTGCTGAAAGCCAAGACCGATAATCCCACTATGAGTGATATCGAAGCATGCTTGATACTCCTTTATCAAGTGATGATGCTGCATCTGCAACAACGCGAAATTACCGAACAAACCCAAGACATACAAAAACAAGCAACTCAAATATTACAATACTTAAGCAAAACCTACCGCGATCAAGAATGACCATCAAGGAACGATATACAGGAGTGCTAAGTTTGCTAGAAAAAGAATGGCCTAGTGCAGATAGCGAACTGAATTTTAAAAATGCCTATCAGTTATTGGTAGCCGTTATGCTGTCTGCCCAATGCACCGACAAGCGTGTGAACATGGTTACACCGGCATTGTTTACAGCCTTCCCCACCATCACAGATCTAGCCCAATCTACTACAGAAGAAGTATTGAGTTATATCCGATCAGTCAGCTATCCCAATAGCAAGGCCACACACCTAGTAGAAATGGCAAAGCGCGTAGTGGATGTTTATGCAGGTGAGATTCCTAATACGCGAGAAGAATTACAAACATTGGCAGGAGTAGGCAGAAAAACAGCTAATGTGGTATGTGCTGTATGGTGGAACCAACCTACCATGGCCGTTGATACACATATCTTCCGAGTGGCAGAACGTCTCGGGTTGACTAGACACGCAAAAAATCCTTTGGATAGCGAACAACAACTCATCAAATACATACCCGAAGAAATTATTCCAAAAGCACATCATTGGCTACTACTACATGGACGATATACCTGCCAAGCACGTACTCCTAAATGCGAAAAATGTAATTTACACGCATTTTGCAGGTATTTTTCTAAGAAAAAATAACTTCCTCTTGCAATTATGCAAGAAAATTAGTATCTTTGCGCGATTTTTATTTAGACGATTCATCTTACTACAAACAAATGCGCAAAGCACTTATTATTATAGGGATTGTACTAGGTTCGCTACTTCTCATTTTTGGTAGCGGTATATGGGTATTACATATAAGTAGTGTCCAAACATACATTGTGGGGCGCATAGCACAAAACCTATCTGAAAAATTAAACGCCGATGTGGATATCAAACGATTTCACTATCGCCCTCTCAACCACTTGACTATTGATAGTATATACATTAGCGATCAACAACATGATACCTTAGCATTTGTAGATCAAGCTACAATCGCTATCGACCTTGTTGAGATAATTGATGATCGTTTAGATCTAATACAAGTGGAACTTAAGAATCCTTATATCAATCTCTATTCCTTAAGTGATTCGACGCTAAACTGCCAATTCCTATTGGACCAAATACAACGGCCAGATACATTTATCTTCCCTTTACGCGTAAATGTAGACGATCTGCGGCTGACTGACTTACGTTTTCGATACAATAATTTGCTAGTGGACCAACTGCAGCTGAATTTAGAGCTTCCTATATTTAGTAGCGATTCCCTAAATGTAACCATCAAGGAATTCAGTTTACGGGCACAATTAGCTCAGATAGATGCTACATTCAATGCCACGTTACACGGCAATTTAGATTCCCTTTTTGCCGATAAAATGCTTTTGGAATATCGTGAACAACGTATTTTTGACGGAGATGTAGCAGTCTATCATCCCACACACCTTGATTCGCTATACATACAAGCTAATTGCAATGAGTTGTATTGCAACTATACATTGCTACAAGATTTTCTTTCACAATTGAAAGCCCACCCTATACACTTGCCACAACCTATTGCAGCATTAGGGCACGTACATTATCGCGGTGCTATTAATGGTAAATTAGAGCAACTGAATTTACACGGAGCATTCACAACCAACTTGGGCGTTATGCAGGTGAATGGCAATGTGGGTACACATATGGATATACAGCACATGCACTTCTGCGGGCATCTATCCACAAATGGGTTTCAATTGGGCAAATTGCTAAACCAAAATGATTTAGGCACTATCGCTTTCCAAGCGCACGTGGACGGAATGGTGGATTCTCTTCAGTTGACAGAGTGCATAGCTGAAGCAAATATACAACACATAGAGTATAAGGGGTATACATATCAAGATATACATTTTGATGGTATAATGGGAGTAGAAGAGATTAGTGGCCAGCTGAATATCAATGATGAGAATATAGCTCTACGAATCAATGGACTAGCCGATTGGTCTAAAGAAGATACACGTTTGGACCTTACCGCAAGAATTGAAAACTTCCGTCCAAATACGATGCATCTGACTGATCAATATCCAGATTTAGCAATTAATGCTGTTACCTATATCAGTATGTTTACTTCTGGTTCATACCAACAGATGTTGGACAACTTGACGGGCTATATGATTATAGACACGCTGAATATTACCAATGGAGAGAAGCAGGCGACTATGGAGCAGCTTAAACTCAATATTGACAGCGAATGGCAAAATGGTCGTCCTATGCATAAGATGTCACTACAATCAGACTACCTTACAGCTAGCCTATCAGGCCATTTCCAATATACTACTTTAGCAAACACATGCAAACAACTGATAAGCAACTACTTCCCAAGTTCTATCACAGCTCCTAAAAGGCGCAATAAATACCCTAACCAACTAGAATTTTATGCCTATTTCAGGCAATTGGAAGAATTATCTGATGTTTTAGATCTATCTATCAGCATCCCATCATACCCAACTATTAAGGGATATATAGATGAAGACATAGAGCAAGTTGGCTTGCAGGCTCATATACCTCATATTTACACATCAGGTACACAGATTGACAACTTAACTGTATCATTGGATAATAGTGGCGACAGTCTAAATATGGCTGTGTATATGTACAATCGTCTTCCTAAAAACAACCCTACTGCTGCTAAGATTGGGGATGTGAAGGCACACACCCATATTCGAGCACTCAATGATAAGATGAATATCAGCATTCAATTAGACAACACTGATAGTGTACGTAATGAAGGTACGATTCAAATATCATCTATGCTGAAGCAATATGCCAACAAACCATTATTGGATATACACTTGCATCCTACAAATATTATCCTTAATGACTCTGCGTGGACCATCAATGACGCTAATATCATCTACAATGCGCATGAGCAGAAAATCGAAATAGTTGATTTTTCATTAAGCACTGATTACCAATCAATAGCAGCACACGGAACAGGTTCGACTAACGAAGAAGATTCTATTACTGTAGAATTGCGCAATATCGACCTACAATATCTACTCGGTTACACTGGAGTCGGAAACGCTATTACAGTACAAGGACCTCTTACTGGTTGGGCTACACTATACAGCCTATTTACGAGTCCAATGGTAGAAGCTGAAGCCATGATTCCAAAAGCAGGACTCAACGGCACCTATCTAGGCGATCTTACAGCACAAGCGTACTTAAACCGCGAAGAAAAAACGATTGTTATCGAAGGACAGGCTATTGATTCTACAAATCACAGCGTGGTGAAAGTTGATGGAAAAGTAATTCCTGAAACAAAATGGTGGGGATTGGATATCCACTGCGATAGTTTAGATATTGATCTTATTGACTACTGGACAAAATCCTTCTTTAGCAATCCACGAGGTAGAGCATATGGTGACTTGCAAGTATTCGGACAAGAACAACAAGTTTGGGTAACAGCTGCCATATTTGGAAAAGACATGCAAATTACTGTACCTCAATTGGGTAGTACGTTCTACTTCAGCGACTCTGTATATATGGATTCTACGGCAATTCGTTTGCCACATATAGATGTATGGGACGCAGAAGGACACCATGGAACTTTCGATGGTATTGTTAATCATACCAATTTCATGAATTTCTCATTCGACTTAAACGTTGATGTAAACAATATGCTAGCTATGAACCTACCATACGATCCACAAGCATTGTTTTATGGTAAAGTATATGGTTCAGGAAAAGTAAATATCAAAGGCAATGATGCAGAATGTCGTATCAGCGTAGATGCACGTACAGAACCTAACTCAAAATTCAACCTAAGTGTAAATACAGCTTCGTTAGCTTCCAACTCATCGTTTGTGCGATTTGTCGAACCAGATACTACTCGTTCGCTGCTGCAATTGCTTAAAAAAACTAGCCCTAATAATACGCAAACAAAGGTACCACAACGTTCACGCTTGCTATTATCCTTGCAGATTGAAGCAACACCAACCACAGATATCAATATCCGTTTGGGTGGCGATGATGGTATCCGTGGTCGAGGAGAAGGAAACGTAAAGATTACCTACGACGACTCTAATGGTAACATACAAATGCTGGGAACATATACACTACAAACCGGTGTATTCTCATATGCATTGGGCAATATCGTTCGTCGTAATTTCGATATTGCCGAAGGCAGTAAAGTGATTTGGAGCGGCGATCCACTATCTCCTGTTGTGGATATCACAGGTCGCTATCATACCACGGCATCACTGCGAGATCTATTCGGTAGTGAATTCTCACAAGCAGGTACCAATCGTTCTTCAGTACCAGTGAACTGTGTGCTATATATGGCAGATGAGCTTTTTAATCCTACCTTGCGATTCGCTGTAGAATTACCACAATCGGATGAGTCTATGCAAAGTCAAGTTAATTCAATTATCAATACCGAAGAAATGCTCATGAGACAAGTGATATACCTCTTGGTATTCAATCGATTTTATACTGCTGATTATCTACAGAACACCCAAACTGTGGGACTCAACGAGACCTACTCACTGCTATCTTCTACCATCACAGGACAAATCAACTCATGGCTAAGCAAACTTACCGATATATTCACTATGGGATTCAACTTCCGTACCGATGGAGAAGGAAAAACAGCATCACAAGAGTACGAAGCTAATTTCCAAATACAGCCTATACGCCAGTTGGTTATCAACGGCAATTTCGGTTATCGCTATAACGACCTAAGCAATCGTCCATTCTTTGGCGATTTGGATATAGAATATCTATTAACAGCTAATGGCAAACTGCGTGCGAAAGCATATACCCATACCGTGGATAAGTATTCCCTCCGTCAGGCCAATACGGTACAAGGTTTAGGTCTGGTATTCAAACACGATTTTAACTGGAAACACTCCAAAAAGAAGATGCATCAACGCCGTTCTAAAAAAGCAGAATCAGTTACGATTATTTCACCACAAGACACACCATCTATCCCATAAATCACAATTACACTTATGTTGATTAAATGCTATGGAGCCGCGCCACAAGGCATTGACGCTGTGATTGTAACTATTGAAGTACACGCAGTACCAGGTTTTGAGTTCACTTTGGTAGGCCTACCCGACAATGCCGTAAAGGAGAGTCATGAGCGTATCATCGCGGCCTTGACAGTCAATGGATATAGCAAGCCACGCCATACACTAACTATCAACATGGCACCGGCAGATATTAAGAAAGAAGGTGCATCATATGACCTACCTTTGGCTATTGGAATGCTGACTGCTGAAGAGGAAGTGCAGACTAAATTGTTAGATCAATATGTAGTGATGGGCGAATTGTCACTGGATGGTTCGTTGCAACCTATTCAGGGTGTATTACCTATCGCGTTGGCTGCACGCAAGGCTGGATTCAAAGGAGTGATACTTCCCTCCGAAAATGCACGTGAAGCCGCTGTAGTCAATGATTTGGAGGTTTATGGTCTATCGCATCTGTGCGATGTAGTGCGTTTTCTTAATGGTACCCAAAGTTTTAGCCCCATAAAAGTAGATACTGCTGCCGAGTTTCATATGCACGCATTCTCTACTGATTTAGATTTCTCTGATGTTCGTGGTCAAGAGAATGTACGCCGCGCAATGGAAGTAGCAGCGGCTGGCGGACACAATATGCTGATGGTGGGCCCTCCTGGAGCGGGTAAAAGTATGATGGCTAAGCGATTGCCTTCTATTCTTCCACCACTCACATTGGATGAAGCATTGGAGACCACTAAGATATACTCAGTGGCCGGTATGATGACACGACGCAAGGAACAAAATGGTATGGCAAGTGCCTTGATTGTGCAGCGCCCATTCCGCAGCCCGCACCATACAATCACTGATGTTGCATTAGTAGGTGGAGGTAGTAATCCGCAGCCTGGAGAGATTAGTCTGGCCCACAATGGTGTACTCTTCCTGGATGAGCTACCCGAATATAAGCGCAGTGCGTTGGAGGTTATGCGTCAGCCATTAGAGGATAGACATATTTGCATCACGCGCGCGAAGATGCGCGTAGATTATCCTGCAGGATTCATGTTGGTAGCAGCCATGAACCCTTGTCCATGTGGACACTACGGAGAGAACCATCCGGCACACCCATGTACATGCACCCCTGCACAGATACATCGCTACATGAGCCGCATATCTGGGCCGTTGCTAGACCGCATAGATATTCAGTGCGATATACAAGCTGTCCCCTACTCTATGCTCAAGGACGCTACGCCTAGTGAGAGTAGCGCCCAGATCCGCGAACGAGTGATACGCGCTAGAAAGATACAGCAGCAGCGCTTTGCTCTATACAACCAGACTGCCAAATCGCCAATTCATTGCAATGCTCAGATGAATGCAAAAATGGTACGCACATTCTGTGTATTGGATGAAAAGAGCGACAAGTTGCTTGCATACTCAATGGACAAGTTGGGTCTGTCAGCCCGTGCATATGATCGCATATTGAAAGTAGCACGCACCATCGCCGATTTGGCAGGTGCAGAAAACATCTCTTCTAACCATCTCATGGAAGCCATCTCCTATCGCAATCTTGACAGAAGCGATTGGTTATAATACATTTATCTGTAAACTAATATTCATAGCATCCTGCATCAGGGTGTGATTTTCGGCGTACGCCTAAACGATCATAGGGATATGCCAAGGCTGCTATCGAATCCGCTACACCACGAGCCATAGAGAGCGAATCCAAGTGAAAATCATAGTATCTATATTCTTGAGACCGATAGTAAACATTGCGAAATACAATCGTATCAGAATCACTGGCATATACATTATTTGCTGACACTGCTGTTGGAAGTGAATCAGCACGCATATAATTGCCTACAAACCTACCCTCGTAATACTCCGACAATGGCGTAGCCAGCACGAGGTTGTTGCTTCTAGCGCCTTCGATGATGCAATTGGAGAACGAACTGATAGTAGGTGCCATATTCTTGCTTAAGTTATTGATATACACCGCAGCTACATCCTCTCGCAAGATATTGTTGTGAATATTGATTGTCGTGTATGGATAACCAAAATACGAAGCAATCGTATTATGCACAAAATTATGATTTCCACCCTCCAGATATACGCAATATGACGCACAATTGCTAATTTCGGTATTTGCTACTGTAGCATCTACGTTCTGCAAAATCAGTCCGTAGATTGAATGGTTATGAATACGTGCATTAGTAAGCGTCAGTTGTGGGCGAAGCGTTGTACTCTCAGAATATGCATACACGCCTATTGACCCCGATAGCACATCTATATAATCTAAATTATACCTTGGCCGTAAGGAACCCTCTAAATGTATAAAATACAATCCATTCCACTGTCCTGAAGCTACGCGATATGGCACGGAATCAAAGAGCATATCCGTTCTATCGCCACGAATGACAATAGGCTGTTCCAATGTACCTTTTGCACTCACGCTGCCATATGCATAAATCATAGCACCAGTGTGCATATAGAGCGTAGTTCCTTGCTCAATGCTCAGGTTGCCAGCTACAAGGAGGGTATCGTAGATGAGATAAGGTTTGGAGTTGGATAAGTGAAGATGTGTAGTATCCACGCGCCCATTCTTTCCACGAATAATCTCTACATCTTGCCCATATGCCTGCAAATTGATTTGTTGTGGTTGATTATTTAGGTAAAAAGTGATTGTATCTTCCACCAATACGGGGCTATTAGACTGCAATGGATCGATTTCTGCTCGTATGAACAGGAAAAGGCTATCACCGCCGCGAAGTGTGATATCGCGCAAGTTCTCTAGTTGGTTCTCACCATCGAGATTGATACAGAACGACTGACCTTTAGCCATCTCCACTCGATCAATCAAAACAGCATTTCTATTAGGATTATATACCATCACACGCTTTGTGGACGATCCCATTGCCGTAAAAACTGTATCAAACAATATAGAATCGTGCGAGAAAACCAGCTTATTGGCAGAATCATGGGATATAATCTCCGATTGGCAAGCCGAAAACAATGCACAGAGCAATACGCACCAAATCATGATACGACGCAAGCAGGTGAATATATTCGAATTACCACGCATTACTCAAAATTGAAAATCAACGAGATCTGTTGGTTGGTTAGTTTGGATAGCGCGTCGGAATAGAAGTAATCTGGTTCGGGCAATTGCCAATCCTCTTTTTCAACATCCGATGTAGGTGTCAGCATATTATTGAAACCTATACGGTAGCGAATTTCGGGTGCTAGTTTGAACCATCTACAATACAGGTCACAACCTAGTCCCACTTCTATAAAGCAATCTGTAGTCTTTTGGAGTAGCACTTTGTCTTTTGCTCTACCGAGATCAAAACTAACACCGCCACCCACAGTCACATAGGGACGATAATTTACCTCTCGCTCAGCCGACCATTTAAGGTATATCGGCAAATCAATAGGTAAACACAATACAGAGGGACGATTGTCGGTGCAATTAACTCCTTTTATATCGCTCTCACTTTTCGAATAACTTTTATACGTAATGGTACGTTCACCAAAGTGCATGCCTGGACAGAAACGAAGATTCAAGTGACGTGCCAAACGCAAATCCGCAATAAATCCCACGGAGAACCCCACGCCAGGAGCGGTTGTACGGGCATGATAGACCTCACCTATTTTCTGCATTTGCAACAAACTATCTGCTTCCTCTACGCCATAGGACAAAAAGTCCACACCCAAAGAGAAGCCAAAGTGCAGCAGTTTGTCATCCACATAGGGATTATGTTGCGCTTTAACAGGCATAGATACAAGCGTCAACAGCGCAACGCATGTGAGTGAAAATATGTGCTTTAGTATATTAATCATTCGTTTTTATTTTTTTGCAATAAGATCCAATCTACAGCTTGTTTGTAGCCATCAGTGCCTTGTCCGATGACGGAATATTGGCAAACATCAGTGAGCAGACTTATACGTCTGAAGGCTTCGCGCTCTGCAATATTCGAAATATGCAGCTCTACCACAGGCACATCGCAACATGCTATAGCATCACGCAGCGCTACGCTCGTATGTGTATATCCGCCTGCATTGATAATAATCCCCATCACTTTTTCAGCCACTGAACATTGCTCATTATCTATAGCCATATCGCCTTGCACACCCAATTCTTGCAACCAGTCTATCAGCACACCTTCGTGGTTAGACTGCCTATATTCCATGTGCAGATCGGGATACGCACGCTGAATGTCCAATAGCACCTGCTCCATGGAGCGAGTGCCATAGACTGCTGGTTCTCTTTTGCCCAGCAGATTCAGGTTTGGGCCATTTATTATTGCTATCTTCATTGCCTATCGAAATTAGTGTAGGGTGTAGAGTGTAGAGTGTAAAGGATGGAGGGATGCGGCATTGCTGCTAAAGCCCGCCATTAGACTTTAAACGTTAAACTATTTATCTATCTAGCACCGATTACAGAGAGCAAAAACTCATCATTGTTATTAGTTCGCTCCATATAGGATTTTAGTTTTTCCATAGCCTCTACGCTATTCATATCTGTCAGCTGCTTGCGAATCTGCCACATAGGATTGAGGATTTCAGCAGGTAGGAGCAAATCATCACGGCGTGTAGAAGAAGCGGGGATATCTACTGCAGGGAAAATACGTTTGTTGCTGAGTTTGCGATCCAATTGCAATTCCATATTACCTGTACCTTTGAACTCCTCGAAAATCACATCATCCATTTTGCTACCTGTTTCGGTCAGAGCTGTAGCAATGATTGTCAAACTACCACCATTTTCTATGTTACGGGCAGCACCAAAGAATCGTTTTGGTTTGTGCAATGCTTGCGCCTCCACACCACCGGAGAGTACTTTACCACTAGCAGGAGCCACGGTATTGTACGCACGAGCAAGGCGTGTGATACTATCTAGTAATATTACCACATCGTGTCCACATTCCACTAAGCGTTTAGCTTTCTCGTGTACGATATTCGCCACTTTCACATGGTTTTCGGCAGGTTCATCGAAGGTTGAAGCTATCACTTCTGCATTCACCGAACGTGCCATATCCGTTACCTCTTCAGGGCGCTCGTCGATGAGCAACACGATCATATATACTTCGGGGTGATTAGCAGCTATTGCATTGGCTATCTGTTTGAGAAGCACTGTCTTACCAGTTTTTGGTTGTGCTACAATCAGACCACGCTGACCTTTACCTATAGGCGCAAAGAAATCAATGATGCGCACAGACAATGGGTCGCTCTTATCGCCTTTGCAGAGTTTGAATTTCTCATCTGGGAACAATGGTGTGAGGTTCTCAAATGCAATACGTTCTTTTGCCAACGCTGGAGATATACCATTGATCTTCAGTACCTCTTTCATTGGGAAATACTTATCCGTATCTTTTGGTGGACGAATAGTACATTCCACCGTATCGCCTGTTTTCAGGCTATACTGACGAATTTGTTGCTGCGATACATAGATATCATCTGGCGATGAGATATAGTTATAGTCTGCACTGCGCAAGAAACCATAGCCGTCTGGTGCACACTCCAATGTTCCGATAGCGGTGATTGTGTTTCCAAATGCCTCCGCACCTTTATTGAGTACGTCATCCTCGGGTGACAATGGAGCTTGTGGTTTTTCGTTGAGAGGTGTTATTTCCTCGCCATTGGCTATTTGCTCTTCTCGCTTAGCTATCTGTTGGGTTATTTGAGCTATACGAGCATTCACACGTGCTTGGCGCTCTTCTTGCGTTTCGTTTTTGCGGCTTGTGTTTTGTGGAGCCTGTGTTTCTTCTTTTACCTCTTGTTTTTCGCTTTTAGGCTCTTGAGTTACTGGTATTTCTTGAGGGCTATTGACCGCATCGTTAGAAACAACTTCTTCGCTTTTCTTTTTTCTACCGCGTTTTTTTGCTTTTGGCTGAGGTTTAGTTTCTTCTTTGTCGGTGTTTTCTGCTTTAGGAGCATCATCTTCAACGATTTTCACTGTCTCCTCTTTCACTGGCTCAGCTGTTTTAGGTGCTTTTCGCGTTTTTTTCTTCTTCGCTGTTTCGGTGCTCTTTGTTGCTTCGGGAGTTTTCTCCTCTGGCACCTTTATGATCGGTTCTTCTGTCGCTTGCTTTTTGGCATTGTCGCCATTTTCTTCGAACAATGAAGGTTGTACAGCAGACACCACGGGTTTGGGTTGTGGTTGTTTAGCTTGTTCTTCTTTTATTTGACCAAGCGTTTCCTCTTTGCTTCCTACGGTAGCAAGCACTCTATTTCCTTTGAGGTTATCTGTGTTTACTTTTTGTGGAGCATTTTGTATACGCGCACGTTTACCTTTGCGTCGTTCTTCTCGAGCGTCAGCGCGTGCTTGTACTTCCGCACCGTGCTTATCAGCTTGTGCGTCTAAGATTTGGTAGATAATAGATTGAGCATCAGGATTTCGTCCGACTTTGATGTCGAAGGTTTGCGCAATCTCGGTCAACTGTTCGAGCGTCATACGCCCGAGTTTCTGCATATCGTATTGCATATAAGATGTATGTAAAATAATCTTTTGGTGAAAAAAATCTGAAAGAAATCTCTGTTAAATATACAAAGATGGTGCAAAAGTACAATTTTTTTTTGATATACACAAAAATTTTAATAAAAAAATAGCATTTCCCTGTTTCTTTTGTTTATTTTCAGGGCTTAAGTGTTCATAAATTCAGCCACAAATGTAATGTAACTCTCGAAACCACCGACTCACGACCTTCGCTTACCACTCGGTCATCACTAGCCACGTGAAGCCACCCGGCAAAAATTCCCTACTCCATTTATGTTTTCGATATAAGTGGTGGATTTTATATGCCTTTCAATTAAAAAAGTACCTTTATTAAGGGAACTATATACTTGTTGACACTGAATAATTTAAAGACAATTCGTCAACTGATATATAAGTCACTTTATTAATATGGCCATTTCTTTTACCTTGCTATATCCCACCGACTGATGACCGAGAGAACACCGAGAGAAGAGCGAGAGAACTTTTGCTGATTTTTTGCGCAAATCTTTTGTATATTTCAGAAAAAAATTGTATCTTTGCAGTCGAAATAGAATGTTGTAACTTTGTAGTCGGAACAAGAACAAACACCATGAATACTAACGAAAGCAATCTTATTATTTACAATACCGTAGATGGGCGTGCAAGCGTAGTGCTGTATGCTCGTGATGGTAGTGTATGGATGAACCAAAATCAATTAGCAGAACTTTTTGACACCTCTAAGCCAAATATCAGTATGCACATATCTAACATACTAAAAGAAAATGAGTTGCAATTAGATTCAGTTGTTAAGAATTACTTAACTACTGCCGCAGATGGGAAGCAATATGATGTCACTTTCTATTCCTTAGATATGATTTTGGCGATTGGTTTTCGTGTTCGTAGCAAGCGCGGAACTCAATTCCGTATTTGGGCAAATCAGCATCTAAAGGAGTATCTTATCAAGGGTTTCACGATGGATGATGAGCGACTGAAGAATCCTAATGGTCGTCCCGATTATTTCGATGAACTATTAGAGCGTATACGCGAAATTCGGGCTTCAGAGAAACGTTTTTATCAAAAAGTGCGCGATTTGCTATCGCTTAGCAGCGATTATGATAGCACAGATAAAGCTACGCAAATGTTCTTTGCCGAAACGCAAAACAAACTACTCTATGCAGTTACGGGTCAAACTGCTGCTGAGATCATTGTTAATCGTGCCGATGCTTCTCAGCCTAACATGGCTCTTACTTCTTGGAAAGGCAGCGTGGTGCGCAAGCAGGATATCTTTACAGCCAAGAATTATCTCTCTCAAGATGAGGTAGATACACTAAATCTATTAACTGTGCTTTTCTTAGATACTGCAGAGTTACGTGTGAAAGAACGTAAAGACTTGAACCTGCGTTATTGGCGTGAGACGGTAGATGGACTGCTTAATTTTCAAAATAAGATTGTATTGCAAGGAGCAGGAAGTGTGAGTGTTAAGCAGATGGAGGCGCATGTGGAGTCTATTTATGAACAATTCAATGCTAGACGTAAAGCGCTTGCAGTCGCAGAAGCAGACGCGCAAGAATTATTTGAAGAATCTGCCAACGATGACTTGATTGAATTGCAAAACACTTTGCAAGAGAAGCGTTAGCCAATCATTAGGCTTTTCCGGATAATTCAATATTAACATTTGTATTATTGCAAAAAAAAATTGTAACTTTGCAGTCACTCCTTAAATACACGAAAATTTAATATATAAAATACCCATGGCAACAAAGAAAGTTTTAGGTTTAGATTTAGGTGTAGGTTCTATTGGTTGGGCATTGATAGAATTAGAAAATGATAATCCCACTTCCATATTGGGAATGGGTAGTCGCATTGTGCCACTAACTACCGATGATAGTACACAATTCCAAAAGGGACAAGCCATTACCAAGAATGCAGATAGAACGCAGCGTCGTACTGCTCGCAAAGGTTACGACCG
>JAEIGA010006695.1_pt1 | contig 17544 bp, 12 predicted proteins | sample 9270691 | NCBI WGS metagenome assembly JAEIGA01 (sample SAMN17057246, study PRJNA624740) | gut metagenome | biome: biome; isolation source: fecal sample | host: Bos grunniens | place: China: Xizang | collected 2019 | reverse complement strand
TGATGTTCCGCTCCGAGGAAGTTGATATCTTGGGCGTCGCCATGCAGGACATCGCTTCCATCATGGCTGATATGGGCGACAAGGCTGTTCTGCGTACCTTCGCAAGCGTTGATTGGGGCGGAGTGAAGGTCACCTTCAACTACACCCACAAGGATCCCAACTACGCAAACCTGTTCAACAACATTAAGTTCCGTCAGGCTATCTCCATCGCTGTTGACCGCAACCAGGTTTCCGAACTGCGTTCCGATGGCTTCCTGCTTCCCGGTCAGTGCGCTCCTCAGGCCGGCAACTTCGGCTATGACGAAGAGTGGATCAACAAGTGGACCGAATATGATGTTGCTAATGCTAAGAAGCTTCTGGAAGAGTGCGGCCTGGTCAAGGGCAGCGACGGCTTCTATGACTTCGCTGATGGCTCCGACTTCCTGCTGACCTTCTACAGCTATGTGGAAGCTGGCGCAGGTGAAGACTACACCGTTCTGGAGCAGTACTACAATGCTGTTGGCATTAAGACTGCCTGGAAGGAATTCGAAGTTGCTGCATTCGACGGCGAAATCGATAACAACAACTGGACTGCTGTTCTGAATCCTCACACTTCCATCGGCGGCCTGTCCATGAAGGACCGTGTTGCTCCCTTCGTTCCTGTGCAGCAGGCTGCTGAATGGTACGGCGAGTACGGCACCTGGGTTGGCACCAATGGAGAAAGCGGCGTTGAGCCCGTTGGCGATTTTGCTGAGCTGGTTGAGATCTGGAAAAAGTGGGAAGCCACTCCCAATGCTGAGGAAAGAGATGCCTACAACCTGCAGATCTACGAGATCCATAAGGCTAACCTGTGGACCATCGCTTATCTGCAGAGCGCAGGTACCTACAACCTGATCAGCTCCAGCCTGCACAACTATCCCGACAATCTGGTCAGCGCTGACCTGTACATGTACGCCAACATCGTTCACTACGAGAACCTGTTCAAGGCTCAGTAATTTCTAATCAAAGCGCAATAGATAGTTAGATTTTCGGGGGCGGGGAACCCAAGTTCCTCGCCCCCATTTCTCATAAGAGAGGGAATTTGAATGGATGACAAGACAGTAAAAGAAAAAGGAACTTTCTTTGAGTCGGCAAAAGAGTTTTTTAAGAAAGACCTGGTGCAGTATATTGTAAAGCGTCTTCTCATGTTCATTCCGACGTTGTTTTTGATCTCGGTCCTGGCTTTTTTCGTGATCCAGTTGCCGGAAACGGACTATGTCGACAGAGAAATTGCGAAGTTAGCTATGGAAGGCGAATTCATCAGCCAGGAAGAGGCCGCTGCTCTTCGTGCAGAGTATGGTCTCGACTTGCCGATTCATGAAAGATATCTAAAGTGGATCGGCGGAATCATCTGGACTCCTACCGATTCTTCTTACTATAGACTGTATGAATCCCACCACGACTGGAAGTATTCCTTTGCCTATGGCAAAAACGTGTGGGACGTTATTGATGACCGTTTGGGCCTGACGATTTTGGTGTCCGCGCTTATCATGCTTTTCCAGTATGGTGTATCGCTGCCGATTGCGGTTTATGCTTCTACCCACCAGTATTCTGTAGGTGACTATATATCCTCAGTATTTGGTTTTATAGGCGCGGCGATACCAAACTTCATTTTGGCATTTATGCTGATGTACTGGTCGTATAAATGGACCGGTAACGCAAACGTTGGCCTGGATTTGAGTGGATTTTTCCCATTCTTAAAGAGTATGATCATTCCCTTCATCGTCATCGGCACCTCCGGCACCTGCGGCATCATCCGCTCGGTGCGCGCTCAGATGCTGGACGAAGTGGGCAAGCAATATACGCTGACCGCCCGGGCAAAGGGCGTTCCCGAGAGAACCATCGTGATGAAGTACTGCTTCCGTGCTGCTATGAACCCCACCGTTTCCGGTCTGGGCGGCGTTCTGTCCAGCCTGTTCTCCGGTTCTACGGTTACTGCCATGGTTCTGATGATCGATGTCCAGGGTCCTGAGCTTTTGAAGGCGCTGCAGACCGGCGACGTGTACCTGGCAGGTGGTATCGTTATGACCCAGGCCATCCTGGTTGTCATCGGTATTCTGTTTTCTGACATTGCACTGGCATTCCTGGATCCCAGAATTCGTTACTCTGGAGGTGGAAGATAATGGCTATTTTCAAGAAAAAGAAAAAGTCTCAGGAAGACTATTATCTTGCATCCCAGTGGGTTCTGATGGGCCGAAAGCTGAAGCGGCATAAGCTGGCACAGGTGTCCATGGTCATTCTCGGCATTCTGTATTTCGGAGCTCTTTTTGCCAATTTCCTTGCGCCTTACGGATTGGAAGAATTCGACGGCTTGTACCGTAACAGTGCGCCAACCAATATTTACTTCACCTATGAAGGCGAATATGTGGGTCCGTATGTCTTAAAACTGCAGAAGACCATTGACAGAACCGACTTCTCCGTAACCATCTCCGAAGACCCTTCGGAATACTATCCCATTGAGTTTTTTGTTCATGGCACGGAATACAAGTTCCTGGGCCTCTTCAAGACCGACTTGCACTTATTTGGTGTAGGGGAGGGAAGTAAGGGTGGCACCGGCGCAAAGGTCATGCTGTTCGGCGCAGACTCTCTGGGACGTGACTTGTTCTCAAGAGTTTTGTACGGTAGCCAGGTATCTTTGACGATCCCCTTTGCTAGCGCCATCATCAGCTTCTTCCTGGGTATTCTGATTGGTTCTCTGTCCGGTTACTTTGGCGGCATGTTCGATATCATTGTGCAGCGTGTCATTGAAGTGATCGGCGCTGTGCCCCAGATCCCTCTGTGGATGGCATTGTCCGCTGCAATCCCTGCCGGCATTTCCACCATCAAGATGTATTTCTATATGACGCTGATCCTGTCCTTCATCAACTGGACCGGCATGGCACGTGTTGTGCGTGGCAAAATGCTGTCGCTGAAGAATGAAGACTATGTTATGGCTGCCAGACTTTCCGGTGTTTCCACCTGGAACATTATCTGGAGACACCTGGTTCCCGGCTTCATGAGCTATCTGATCGTGTCCATGACTCTGGGTATTCCTGGCTCCATCGTGGGTGAAACTTCCATGTCCTACCTGGGCCTGGGCATCAAGTCTCCTGCCACCTCCTGGGGTGTTCTGCTGCAGGAAGCCAGCGCCGTTACGGAAATTGCAAGCCATCCTCATAAGCTGATCCCAATTATTTTTGTTACGGTTGCAGTTCTGGCATTCAACTTCCTGGGCGATGGCCTGAGAGATGCAGCTGACCCCTATAAGTAAGAAACTGGAGGTAATTTGAATGAATAAAGATAATATTCTGGAAGTAAAAGACCTCCATGTGGATATTAAGATGACAGAAGGTCTGCTGACCGCCGTTCGTGGTGTGAACTTTGAAATTAAGAAGGGCGAAACCTTGGGCTTGGTGGGCGAATCCGGCTGTGGTAAGTCCCTGACCTGTAAGGCGATCCTGGGCATCAACGAAAAGAAGTGCGTTTCCAGCGGTGAAATTCAGTTCGATTCTGAGCAGCATGGCGAAGTGGAACTGATCAGCCTTGCCAACATGAAGAAGAACGACAAAATCCGTTCTATCCGCGGCAAAGAGATCTCCATGATTTTCCAGGAACCCATGGTGGCTTTCTCTCCCATGTATACCATTGGTAACCAGATTAACGAGGCTACCTTGCTCCACATTACCAAGGACAAGAAGAAAGCCAAGGAAATCTCCATGGAAGTCATGCGCAAGGTCGGTATCGCCAATGTAGAAAAACGCTACAACCAGTATCCCCACGAGTTCTCCGGCGGTATGCTGCAGCGTGCGCTGATCGCTATGGCGCTGGTGTGCAACCCTAAGCTTCTGATTGCGGACGAGCCGACCACGGCTCTGGATGTTACCATTCAGGCGCAGATTCTGGAATTGATGAAGGAACTGCAGAAGGACTTTGATACGGCGATCCTGTTCATCACCCATGATCTGGGTGTTGTTGCCAAGATGTGTGACCGCGTGGCGGTTATGTACCTGGGCAAGATCGTGGAGAGCGCAGATGCCAAGGAAATCTATGGCAACCCTCAGCATCCCTACACCAGAGGCCTTATTGGTTCGGTGCATAAGATCGGCTCCAAGAAGGAAGAACGGCTGTTCTCCATCGAAGGCACTGTGCCGCTTGCTATGAACCTGCCGGAAGCTTGTGGTTTCTACGACAGATGCGATGTCCGCATTGAAGGCCTCTGCAATAAGGCAGAGCCCGAACTGGTGGAAGTGGCTCCCGGCCATAAAATTGCTTGCTTCAACTGCCCCCACGAGGCTTGTAAAGAACAGCGCGCCAGAGTGGAAGCGCTCCTGAAGGAAAAGGAGGGCAAGAACAATGCATAAAGATAATATTCTGGAAGTAAAAAATCTGCATAAGCGCTTTACCTCCAAAGGTATTACGGTCAAGGCCGTAACCGATGTCAGCTTCGAGGTCAAGCCTGGCGAAACCATCGGCATCGTCGGTGAGTCCGGCTGTGGCAAGACCACCCTGGGCCGTTGCATCGTCCGTGCGTATAATGCTTCTGAAGGTGAAGTTTTCTATCGTACCAGAGCCGGTGAGGAAGTGGACTTTCTGAAGGTGGATCGAAAGAAGATGAAGGAGATCCGCAAGGAAATCCAGATGATTTTCCAGGATCCGTACTCTTCCCTTGACCCCAGAATGACAGTTCTGGACATCATCAAGGAACCCTTGAAGGCTAACTATCCCAAAATGCCCAAGGCCGAAATGGATCAGAAGGCAAAGGAAATGGCAGAAAAGGTCGGTTTGAACCCCACCTACCTGATGCGCTATCCCCACGCTTTCTCCGGCGGTCAGAGACAGCGTATCGGTATTGCCAGAGCCTTGGTGGTGGAGCCGCAGATTATTGTCTGCGACGAAGCGGTATCCGCTCTGGACGTGTCCATCCAGGCACAGGTCATCAATTTGCTGCGTGATTTGCAGAAAGATTTGAACCTGACTTACCTTTTCATTAGCCATGACCTTTCCGTGGTGGAACACATTTCCGATAAGGTAGGCGTCATGTATCTGGGCAGACTGGTGGAATTCGGTGAAACAGAAGCCATGTTTGAAAAGCCAATGCACCCCTATACGGAAGCACTGCTTTCCGCTGTGCCTGTGGCTGACCCCACGGTGCAGGTCGAACGGATCCCTTTGAAGGGCGAAATCCCCAACCCGGCCAATCCTCCCAGTGGTTGTTATTTCCACGAGAGATGCCAGTACTGCACTGAAAAGTGCGTGAACGAGGTGCCGGAACTGAAGAGAATGCCCGACGGAAGACTTTGCGCTTGCCACCGGGCAGAGGAACTGAAGTTGAGAGGATTCTCCTATGGCGAATAAGAAACTAATCATTTTCACCGACTCCGGTGACACCATCATTGACGAAGCTACCCAGGTTCGGGACGAGCATGGCATCGTTTTGCATGCAGATTTTATTCCCGGCGCGGATGAAGTGCTGAAGACTTTGCACGATGAAGGCTACACCGTTGCCCTTGTTGCGGACGGTGAATGGGATTCGTTCCAGAATGTTTACCGGGAAAATGGTCTGGGCTACTGCTTCGATGCATGGATCGTGTCGGAAGTAGTGGGCAAGCAGAAACCGGAACCCATTATGTTCGAAACCGCTTATGAAAAACTGGGCTTGACAGAAGCAGATAAAAAGCGTATCGTCATGATAGGTAATAATTTGAAAAAAGATATTGCCGGTGCCAACCGGCAAGGTCTGATCTCTGTGTGGCTGGATTGGTCGCCCCGGTATTTCCACACGGTGGAAGAACCGGATTGGCAGCCGGACTACACGGTGAAGACTCCGGCAGAATTGTTGCCGCTGCTGAACGAACTGAACGCGAAACTGGAAGATTGATTGAGGTGCTGCCTATGGATGTTAGGGCACAAAAAATCGTAATTGAAGATAAACTCTCCAAATTGGTTGAGGCGTTTACACCTATCCTCTATGAAGATGACGATATCTTCCTGGAGAATATGAAAGATCGCAATCTGGCCGGCGACGATATTCGCCGCTATCAGCACTGGGAGTGGACGCAGGGCGTGGGCGTGTATGGCCTTTGGAAGCTGTTTTCTGCTACCAGGGATGAGAAGTACCTGGAAATTCTCACCAAGTATTTCGACCAGCAGCTGTCTATCGGTTTCCCGGCACTGAATGTCAATACGGTTGCTCCGTTTTTGGCTATGTCTTATGTTGGTGAATACCTGAAGGAAGAAAAGTACTTATCTCCCTGCCGGGAGGCTGCTGCCTGGATCCTGGAAAAGTTCCCCAGAACCCAGGAGGGCGGATTTCAGCATATGACCTCCGATACGCTCAATGACCAGGAGCTGTGGGACGACACCCTGTTTATGACGGTGCTGTTCCTTGCCAATATGGGCCGCATCGAGGGAAAAGCGGAATATATTCGGGAAGCGGAGCATCAGTTCCGGCTCCATGCCAAGTATCTGGCAGATCCGCAGACCGGCCTTTGGTACCACGGCTGGACCTTTAACGGTAACCACAATTTTGCCGGGGCATTCTGGGGCAGAGGCAACTGCTGGGTCACCATTGCCATTCCGGAATTCCTGGAAATGGTGGAGTGTGAACCGGAGACCAGAGCCCTGCTGATCCAGGCGCTCCTTAATCAGGTGCAGAGCCTGGAAAAGCATCAGGACGAAAGCGGTATGTGGCACACGCTGATCGATGATCCCACTTCTTATGTGGAATCCAGTGCTACTTGCGGTTTTGCCTATGGCATTTTGAAGGCGGTCCATACCGGACTGATCGAAGAGCGGTATGACACCTTGGCCTACAAGGCCTTACAGCCCATCCTCGGCTATATTGCGGAGGACGGTGTGGTTCATCAGGTTTCCTACGGCACTCCCATGGGCCGTGAAACCAAGGACTTCTATAAGAATATCGAGCTGCGGCCCATGCCCTATGGCCAGGCCCTGGCGATCCTTCTTTTGATGGAATGTTTGCATTAATTGGATTTTCCCAACAGAAAAATGAGGCTTCCGGCCTCATTTTTCTGTAGGGAATCCATCTTTTAGCGGGGTGGACAGAAATGAAAATTGGAAGACAGTGGGAAGACCGGCTGAGAATCTGGGCGGCACAGTTTGAAAAGCACTATGTTGCGCCCTATGCCCGTCTGGAAGTCGATTATTACACCACAATGGAGCATTTGCCCTTTGCCGAAGCGGTCAAGGGCGATTTTGTGCATTTACCCGTTGGCACCAAATGGGGCAAAAAATGGGAATATGCCTGGTTCCACACCCAAATCACCGTGCCGGCAGAGCTTGAAGGCAAGCGGCTGGTGTTTACATTGAAGACCGCGCTGGAAATGCTGGTGTGGGTCAATGGCCGGGAATCCGGTGCCATTGACAAAAAACATACCTATATTACTTTGACTGCAAATGCCGTACCCGGTACGGTTTATGATATTTATGCCGAGGGCTACGCCGGCCATGGCGTCCGCAATGAGGGGGCCGGTATTGTAGCGGTAGGGGAGGAGCCTGTCCCCGAACCTTCTGTTACCCAGGTCACAGTAGGCTCTTCTTTCTACGGTGTGTGGAACGAAGAACTATTCCAGGTGGCTATGGACTATTTGACCTTGTTCCAACTGGTGCAAAAATTGCCTGAAAAGAGCCTTCGCACTATGAAAATCGTGGAAGGTCTGAAGAAATTTACCTACATTGCCGACTTTGAACTGCCGGAGCCTCAGCTGACCGAAAGTGTTGTGGAGGCAGGCAAAGTGCTGAAGCCCTTGCTGGCCTGCAAAAACGGCTCTACAATGCCGGATTATACCATTTTTGGCCAATCCCATCTGGATATGGCATGGCTGTGGCCGGTGGAAGAAACCATGCGCAAAACCGCCCGCACCTATTCCAATCAGCTGGCGCTGATGGAAGAGTATGGGGACTATCAGTTCCTGCTGTGCGAGCCGCCTATTCTGGAATATTTGAAGGAACTGTATCCCAATGTGTACGCTCGGGTGAAAGAAAAGGTCGCAGAGGGAAAATTCTGCCCCGAGGGCGCACTTTGGATCGAATTTGATACCAATATTCCCTCCGGCGAAAGCCTCATCCGCCAGTTGGTGCGGGGCAAACGCTGGTACCGGGAAGAACTGGGCGTGGACAGCAAGATTGCCTGGATGCCCGATACCTTCGGCTTCAACGGCGCACTGCCCCAGATTCTCAAGAAGTGCGGTGTGCCTTATTTTGCTACCCAGAAACTGGTGCGCCAGGATCCGGAATGCCAGCCCTTCCCCTATAATGTGTTCTGGTGGGAAGGTATCGACGGAAGCAAGGTGCTGTCCCATCTGTTTAAGAAGAATAATGCCGTTTTCAATTCCGGCGACCTCATTACCCGCTGGGAAGAGGATCGAGTCCAGCAGGAGAATATCGACTCCTTTATCTATCCCTTCGGCTACGGTGACGGCGGTGGTGGCCCCACCCGGGAAATGGTGGAAATGGCTGCCCGTTGTGCTGACCTGGAGGGCGCACCCCGTTGCCATATGGAAAACCCGGTGCGTTTCTTTGAGCGGCTGGAAAACGTGGAAAACACATTCCGCGGAGAACTGTATCTTGCCTGGCACCGGGGCACTTTGACCTCCCAGGCCAGGACCAAACAGGGCATCCGCACAGCGGAAAGCGCCTTGAAACGGACGGAATTTTTCCTGTCCCGGCAGTTGCTTGCCGGCAAGAAAATGCCCGAAAACTGGAGAGAAAGACTGGACAAACTGTGGAAAACTTTGCTTTTCAACCAGTTCCACGATATTGCCACCGGTGCATCCATTGCTCGTGTCCATGAGAGGGCAGAGGCAGAATTGCGCCAGGTATTGGAAGGCTGCAACGCTTTGCAGTGGGAAATCGCAGAGGGAACGGAACCCCGGAGTGAACAACTGCATGTCTACAATTCCTTTAGCTGGGACCTCAATTGTGGCGGTGTGAAAGTGCCTGCACAGAGCAGCGCCTTGCTGGACCACGGCAAGCATCCGGAAAATTCTCCCCGGGTGCGGTATTTGGAACAGGAAAACTGCTACGAACTGAAAAATGCCCATTTGACTTGCCGTGTTAACGATCGTGGCGAACTGATCAGCGTGAAGAGAATCGGCAGCGATGCAGAATACATGGCAGGTATCGGTAACCGCTTCCTCATGTTCAAAGATGTGAACACCTGCTACGATGCCTGGGAGCTTGGCAGCATGTATGAAAATCTCCCGGTGGAGCTGGACAGCCCGGTGACCATTACCATGCACCAGACCCTGTCCCTGGCGGAACTGGAAATCACCCGCACGCTGCATGGTTCCTACTGCACCCAGCGGATCACTCTGGGCCGGGAAACCCAGTACCTTGGCTTTGATACGGTCCTGGATTGGCAGGAGCGCCACAAGATCCTAAAGGTGGCATTCCCTGTCAATGCCTATGCCAATGAAGCTTATCACGAAATTCAGTTTGGCTATGTGAAGCGTCCGGTACACCGCTCTTATCAAACCGATAAGGACCGTTATGAAGTCAGTAACCACCGCTACACGGCATTGACCGATGGCGCTCACGGCGCAGCAGTACTGAACGATGGAAAATACGGTGTTAATGTGGTGGAAAATGAAATCCGATTAACTCTGCTGAAATCAGCCCTCATGCCCGACCAAACGGCAGACCGGGGCGAACAGCATTTTGCCTATGCCTTCTATCCCTTCGATGGCGCATTCCAGGATAGCGATGTGCCGCAGCGAGCGGCGGAATGCTATGAACCTATGCTGGGAAGCAGTATTGCCGATGACCTGGGCCCCATCTTCCTGCCCAATGCTAAGAATATCATTGTGGACACAGTGAAACCTGCGGACTTTGCGGACAATGCTCTGGTGATCCGTGCTTATGAAGCCGTGGGCAAGCAGACCGATTGCGCCTTTACCGCCAATCCCAAGATAATTTCTGTGGCCGAGACGGATATGCTGGAAGAAAATCCCACCCCCGTGGATCTTTCCAACATTCACTTTGGACCCTTTGAAATCAAAACCTTTATCCTTTCATTCTAAGAGGAATACCTATGTACAGAATCGGAATCGACCTGGGCGGCACCAACACCGCCGCCGGCCTTGTAGATGAAAACGGCCGCATCATAGACCGGGAAAACGTCAAAACTAATCTTCCCACTAATCTGGATCGCATCGTGCAGGATATTTTGTTCCTTTGCACCACCTTAATGGCCCGAAACGGATTGGCCAATGGGGATATTGCCAGTGTTGGTGTGGGCGTTCCCTGCACCGCCAACAAGCAGACCGGTTGGATGGAAGACGCAGATCACCTGGGCTTTTCCGGAGGCCCTCTGCAGTCCCAGCTCCGGGAAGCTCTGCAGATGCCGGTATATATCGAAAATGATGCCAATGCCGCAGCCTTGGGCGAATTCCTGGGCGGTGGCTACGAGGGCGATTCCTTCATTCTGGTGACTTTGGGCACCGGTGTGGGCGGCGGCATTATCCTGGGCGGAAAGTTGATTACCGGTATCAACAATGCTGCCGGTGAGGTAGGTCACATGGCCATCCATATGGACGGAGAACCCTGTGGCTGCGGAAGCTATGGCTGTTTCGAGGCTTATGGCTCCGCCTCTGCCTTGATTCGACATGCCCGGGAAGCAACCGGGGAAAATATCACGGAAGCAAAGGAAATTTTCGACCGCGCTGCGGCAGGGGAACAGGTGTTCGTCCGGCTTTTGGACGAATATTCCACCCATGTTTCGGTGGGCCTTGCCAACCTCATCAATATTTTTGGCCCGGCCTATATTTGCATTGGTGGGGGCATAAGCCATGCGGGCGATGCTTTGCTGTTGCCGGTGCGGCAAAAGACTTATGAGAAAATGTATGCCAAGGCTGCCCAACACAAGCCCCAGATCATTTTGGCCCGACTTCACAATGATGCCGGCATTCTGGGCGCTGCACTGTTGGACAACTAAGAGGAGGGAGTAATATGAGAGCACATTATGAGCGAGTAGTGCGTGACACCGAAAAACGGGTGCGTCATGCCCTGCACATCCAAAATACGGATCAGAATAGCCCCTATTACGGCGCTTACGTTATGCCTAACGGCGTGTATATGCAGAAACACGCGCTGTATCAGATCGCCTCTTTGGCAGCGGCCTACTGCTGCCCCGACACCAAGTATTATCATGACGAAACAATCCTCCATTCCATGCTGTTGGGTCTTGACTATGTGGACTCCACGCAGCATGAAAATGGTCTGTTTGACTATATTACCTGCAATTTCTTCTCCGCACCGGACACCGCTTTCTGCATCGGCATCATTCTGCCGGCGCTGCAGTACCTTCTGAAGCAGGGAAGCTTAACCGAAGGGGAAGCGATTCTGAAAGCCCGTCTGGAAAAAATCATCCATGCCGGCGGCAGAGGTCTGCTGGAGGGTGGTTTCCACACCCCCAATCACCGCTGGGCTATTGCAGGCTTGCTGAGCCAGTGTGGCAGGATCTTTGATGAGCCGGACCTGACTCAGGCGGCTTTACAGTATTTGAATGAGGGCATCGACTGTAACTCCGATGGTGAGTACTCCGAAAAGTCCGCCGGTAACTACAATGGCGTCAACAACCAGGCGATGCTCTTCCTGGCCGATGCTCTGGATGATGACAGCTATGAGCAGCATGTTATTCGCAATCTTCGTATGATGCTCACTTACTGGGAGCCTGATGAGAGCATTTTTACTGCCAATTCCACCCGCTTTGACAAAGACCGTCTGGTCTATCCCGATGGCTATTATTTCTTCTATCTTTACATCGGCGTGAAGTATGCGATTCCCGAATTCATCGCCATGGCCAATTACGCGTTCAACATCCTGTTTGAAAAGAACCTGCTGTCTCCTGACCTTTTGGGCCGTTTCCTGCTGCATCCGGAACTGGTGGAATATGAGTCCGACCTGTGCGAAACGCCTACCGAGTACAAAGCTTACTATGCAGATTCCGGCATCGCCAGAGTCCGCCGTGGCGATTTTACCTACACCGTGATGAAGGATAAGTCCAATTTCCTCTATGTGCACAACGGCTCAGTAAAGCTGGCGGTGAAGATCGGCGGCAGCTTCTGCGAGCATCGAGCATTCAAAGCAGAGAAAATGTGGGAAGAAAACGGACAGTTCCACCTGCACCAAACCATGCGTGGTTGGTACTACCTGCCTTTCCCGGAAAAACCTGCTACTTCCGATTGGTGGCAGATGGACAATGCGTCCCGCCCCAAGAAATGGGGTCCGGATATGGACATCGATGTGATCGTCCGGGATACGGAAACCGGCATCGATGTAGACATCCGTACCAGCGGTGTGAAGGGCGCACCCTGGCGCGTGGAACTTGCCTTTTCTGGTATTGACCGTATGGAGAACGAGCATCTGGTCATGCCTATCTGCGGTGATGAAGTAATCGTTTTGAAGGATGGTTTTGTAACTGCCGCCAACGGTGGTGCTTCTATGGAAGTTGGGCCCTGCTTCGGCCATCACCATTTTACCGAAGGCAAGGAAGACAGTGAGGCCAAAACACCCGGCTGTGCCACAGTGTATCTGACAGACTACACAGAGTTCCATCACGTCATTTCTATCCGACCCTAAGGAGGAAGCCCTATGCGTCACTATGAAAATCCGGAGCGCACCAGCGAAAATCGCTGCGCGCCCAGAAGCCTATACATCCCCGGCGGCATGTCGGAGCGGACACTCCTCAGCGGCACCTGGAATTTTGCCTATTTTCAGAGGGATATCGATGTGCCGAAGCAGATCGAAAAGTGGGACACGATCCCTGTACCTTCCTGTTGGCAGCTCCAGGGCTATGAAAATCCCAATTATTCCAATGTCAACTATCCCTATCCCTGCGACCCACCCTATGTGCCGGATGACAACCCTTGCGGTGTTTATGAGCGGGAATTCACCCTGGAGAAGAAGTGGGGACGGGTTTATTTCGTGCTGGAAGGTGTGTCTTCCTGCGCCTATGTCTATGTTAACGGCAACTATGTTGGCTTTACCCAAGGCAGCCACCTGTTTGCGGAATTCGATGTTACGGATTATGTAAACCGCGGTACCAATACCATTCGGGTCAAAGTGCTGAAATGGTGCTGCGGCAGTTACCTGGAAGACCAGGACTTCTTCCGCTACAACGGCATTTTCCGGGATGTCTACCTTTTGCAGCGTCCGGAAGGCCACATTGCCGATGTGGAAATGATCCCCTCGGACGAAGCAATTTCCCTCAAGATCGATGGTAATGCCAATGTCCGCATCCTCGCAGGAGAAGATGTACTGCTGGAGCAGGAAATGGACAATACCCTTTCTTTCTGCCCTGAAAAGCCCATTCTCTGGAATGCGGAAAAGCCCTTCCTCTACACCGTGGAACTGGAGCGGGCAGGGGAGATTATTAGCCTGAAAACCGGCCTGCGAAAAATCGAAATTTCTTCTCGGTATGAACTGTTGATTAACGGTGTTTCCGTGAAGCTTCATGGCATTAACCACCACGATACCAGTAAATTCCGTGGTTGGTGTGAAAGTGAAGAGGAACTGCGCAGCGAACTGCAGCTGATGAAAGAGCTGAATATCAACTGTATCCGCACTTCCCACTATCCGCCGGCACCCAGATTCCTGGAGTTGTGCGATGAGTTGGGATTCTATGTGGTCTGCGAAACAGATATCGAGACCCACGGTTTCCTGCGCCGCCTGCCCAATGTGCCCTATTATTACGATGTAGAGTCCAATGCATGGCCCTGCACTAAGGCGGAATGGAAGGCAGAGTTTATGGACCGAATGGTCCGGATGGTGGAGCATTTTAAGAACCATCCCAGCATTTTCATGTGGTCCACCGGAAACGAAAGCGGCCACGGCAGCAATCATGTTGCTATGCTCCGTTGGACCAAGCAGCGGGATCCTTCCCGCTTGACCCATGCGGAGGACGCTTGCCGCAAGGGCCAGATCCACAATACAGACGTCTATTCCATGATGTATTCCAGCTTGGAGGATGTGGAAAAGTATGCCCTTTGCGATGATATCAATATGCCCGTCTTCCTCTGCGAATACTCTCATGCCATGGGTAATGGCCCCGGTGATGTTTGGGACTATAACGAACTGTTTGATCGGTATCCCAAGCTGATCGGCGGCTGCATCTGGGAGTGGGCAGACCATGTGGTGACCGTGGACGGTGTGCAGAAATACGGCGGTGACTTTGAAGGCGAACTGACCCACGACGGCAATTTCTGCTGCGACGGTCTTGTGTTTGCCGACCGCAGCCTTAAGGCCGGCTCTTTGGAAGCCAAAGCGGCCTTTCAGCCCATCCGTACACAACTGGAAGGCGATGTGCTCTCCATCACCAATCGTCTGGATTTCACCAATCTTAATGAATATCAGTTGGTTCTTTGGGTGGAGGAAGACGGCCAGACTGTTCATGCTGAGAGTCATACTCTGGACGTTGCACCCCATGAAACGGTACAGCTTCCTGTGACCTACAGACCCCAAACATGTCAGTATGGCGCTTACCTCAATATCCTGCTGCAGAAGCAGGGCAAGGTCTGGGCTTCCGGTCAGCATAAGTTGTTCTGCGTTCTCCGGGAGGCGGAGGAAGCCCCTCTGGCGACTCTTTCTGAGGATGAAGCCTGCATCTATGCCGAGGGAGATGGCTTCCGCTACACCTTCTCCAAGCACTATGGCACCTTTGAGAGCCTGCTGGTGGACGGGGAAGAACAGCTCTTCCGTAAAATGGAGCTGACGGCCCATCGTGCGCCCACCGACAACGATCGCAATATTCAATTCCGCTGGATGCAGCTGAATGAGTGGCAGGGCGAAAATCTGGACGTACCCTTTACGAAGGTCTACGATTGCAAGATTGAAAATGGGAAGATCCTGGTCAGGGCTTCCTTCTCTGGTATTTCCCGCACGCCGCTGGTGCGGTATGATCTGCAAGTCGGTATCGATTGTAAGGGTGTGATCCGCATGGAACTGGATGGCTCTGTTCGCAGCGATGCCATCTGGCTGCCGCGCTTTGGTTATGAGCTGACGCTGTCCGGACAAAATCACCAGTTCAGCTACTATGGCTGCGGCCCGTGCGAAAGCTACCGGGATCTGAGCCATGCCGGCATGGTTGGCCTGCACAACAGCGATGCAAGCGCAGAGTATGTGCCCTATGTCCGTCCCCAGGAGCATGGTAATCACACCGCGTCCAAAATGCTGAAGATCGGAAAGCTGCGCTTTGAGGCGGAGAAAGATTTCGAAATCAACGTCTCCCGCTACAGCACCGCTGCCCTCACCCGTGCAGAGCATACCGACGAATTGGTGGCCGACGGCTACACCCATGTCCGGGTGGATTACAAGGTCTCCGGTCTGGGCTCCAATTCTTGCGGCCCGGATCTGGAAAAAACCTACCGCCTGGATGAAAAGCAGATCCATTTTGCGTTCACCATTCATCCTGTTATGTAAAATAAGCCGAGGGCTCCGATTTTGTGGTCGGAGCCCTTTTATTTTGCAAAGAAATCTGGTATACTAAGGAAAAAGGAGGTGGCGCACATGAAAACAACAACCTGGATCTGGCTTATTAGTGCCACGTTGGCACTGTGCCTGGCCCTCAGCGTTTGGACACTGTGGCCCAAGGAAAGCTCCGGCTATGCCGAAGTCTGGTCCGAAGGCAAGCGGATCCACCTGCTGGATCTGTCTGTGGACCGTATTGTTACGGTCACCACGGAAAAAGGAACCAACGTCATCACCGTCCGGGACGGGAAGATAGCGGTCACCGAAGCGGATTGCCCCGATGGCTACTGCAAGGACCGGGGTTATTGCGCTGGTGGATTACAGATCGTGTGCCTTCCTCATGAACTTGTAATTCGCTTCCCGGGAGAGTCGGAAGTGGATGGATAAAATTTTCCAAAAAATTGCAGAAAAAACTATTGACAAATGGAGAATCCCGCGCTATAATACTCAAGCGCTTGGACGATTAGCTCAGCTGGCTAGAGCATCCGCTTGACGTGCGGAAGGTCATAGGTTCGAGTCCTATATCGTCCACCAAATAGAAAGACCACCCAAACGGGTGGTCTTTTCTGTTTTAGCGCGGTATGAAAATGGGCCTCGAACAGATTCGGTGCGGCGCGGATGGGTACCGCGCACGACGGCTTGACGGTGCGCAACCATGATTGAAGAGAGTCCTATATTTTCTGCTGATACCGCTTTACGTCATTGACGAGCCCTCTCTTTTACGCTATCATGGTGCAAAGAGGTGAGCGCATGCACTATTACAACATGATACCTGGCATTTTTCTTGCCCGTCCCAATCGATTTATCGCCCATGTGGAAATCCGGGGCAGGGAGGAAGTTTGTCATGTAAAAAACACCGGCCGTTGCCGGGAACTCTTGATCCCGGGCGCTGCCGTTTGGTGTCAGGAATGGAACAATCCCGCACGCAAGACAAAATTCGATCTGATCGCCGTACAAAAGGGAGACAGACTGATCAATATGGACTCGCAAGCCCCCAATGCAGTGGCAAAAGAGTGGCTGGAAGCTGGCGGGTTGGGGGAAATCTCAGAACTGAAAGGGGAGTACACACACTGCGATTCCCGGTTTGACTTTTCTTTTCTGAAAGATGGTCGCCGCTGTTTTTTGGAGGTCAAGGGTGTGACTCTGGAAAACGACGGTGTCTGTGCTTTTCCGGATGCGCCCACCGAGCGTGGCGTCAAGCATCTGCGGGGACTGCAACGGGCGGCAGAGGATGGCTTCGGCGCGTATGTTCTCTTTGTGATCCAGATGTCGGATGTCAAATACCTGCATCCAAACGATGCCACGGATCCGGCCTTCGGTGTGGCGCTTCGGGAAGCAGCGGCTGCGGGTGTACAGGTGCTGGCAATGGACTGCGCCGTGACGGAAACCACCATGGACATCCGCCTGCCGGTTTTGGTGCGACTTGACACAAATTCTTCCCAAAACCATTGACAATTCCTTCGTTTTGTGGTAAATTTGCACACAGAGAAGGCTGCGACGAAGACATGCGGCCCCGGTAAGATTCCCAGAGAGGATGCTATTTTGGTGCAAGGCATCTGTAACACTGCCGTGGACGATACCACTTCTGAGCCGCCGGGAAGAAATGCCCGGATGGGTGCGCCCATTACAGCGCCAATGAGTGGCGGATTCGTCCGCAACCAGGGTGGAACCGTGGAATACTTTGTATCCCACCCCTGATTTTTTCAGGGGTGGGTATTTTTTATATCCTTCCCCGCTAAAAAAGGAGGAAATAATCATGGAAAACGAAAATCTGTATACCTTTGAAAATCCCGAGTACCGCAAGACCTTCTGGCATACCTCTTCCCATGTGATGGCCCAGGCCGTCAAGCGCTTGTGGCCCGAGGTGCAGCTGGCCATCGGCCCTGCCATCGACGAAGGCTGGTACTATGATTTTGACGCGCCTTTCGCCTTCACTCCCGATCACCTTTCCCAGATCGAGGCCGAGATGAAGAAAATCGTCAAGGAGCGTATCCGCCTGGAGCGCAGTGAAATGTCCCGTGAGGATGCCATTGCCTGGGCCGTGGAGCACAACGAACCTTA
>JAEIGA010006694.1_pt1 | contig 17549 bp, 7 predicted proteins | sample 9270691 | NCBI WGS metagenome assembly JAEIGA01 (sample SAMN17057246, study PRJNA624740) | gut metagenome | biome: biome; isolation source: fecal sample | host: Bos grunniens | place: China: Xizang | collected 2019 | reverse complement strand
CAGACAGTGCGCATATCAATAACCAGCACTTATTAGAGTACAAAGCGGCTTTTGTGGATATGGAGATTCCAGTAGGCACATGGACCATGGTTTCGGCTCCTTTGCAAGACCTATACGCAGGTGACTTCTTCATCCCGCATGAAGGAGACTATAAAAATGGCTCAATCATTGCAGAGCATAATCCGTTTATGGTTGAGAAATTCCAAGGCTCACGCTCCAGCTATGCTGCATATGCATTCTATGCTTCATATTACAATAGGGCGGTAAAAAACTGGTACACAGATGGTTCGGTCAAAGAGACTACCTCCACTGATTTTGTGATGTCCAATAGTTTAGGAGACGCTATTCATGTTGGTTCAGGTGTACAACTCATGGGATTTGGATTAGCAGACGACAAAGACCTCAATATACGCTTGCCTAAACCGGATACGCAATATACCTCATCCGGAAGTCAGCAAATAGTAACTATTGATAAGAAGAATGCACACCGATTAGCCTTTACGCCTGATGAAAAGGGTGAAATGACTATCACGCTCAAGAATGCACTTGCAGACTCACTATATGTCTTTGGTAATCCCACTATGGCATTTATCAATATGCATGAATTCTTACATGCTAATGAAGAAGTCTTAGAACATGTGTACTATCGGTTCCAAGGAGAGGCATGGCAAGCATACACCTCCGCTACTGCTTCTATAGACCGCTTCTTACCTCCTATGGAAGCAGTGCTGCTCAAAGCACAAAATAAAGCAAGCAACTCTGTAGAAGTGGTACTCAGCACCTTACAACTGACATTGGATAACCGTATCAATCCATTGTCAGAGCATACCGATCCAGCTATCATACGAAAGACACCAGCCAAAGCGCCGGTAGAGGATAATTCACAGCCAGCGGTGATGACTATCTATGCTATAACGGACAAAGCCTACGCGCGAACAGTATTGGCTACCTCACCATCTGCACATGACTACTATCATAGCGATGAAGATGCTCTATTCATCTCATCCGGAGTAGAAGCCGGCACATCGTCTGTGCTGCGCACACCAATGAATATGTACACTGTAGCAGAACAAGTGCCGATGATGGCTGATGTGAGACAAGGAATAAGTAGCATACCACTCTCAATGCTGGTATATGAGAAGAATAGGCAGTCCCAAATGACACTCGCATTCTATCTATCACAGAATTGGAATAAAGAGGTGTATCTCTTGGATAGCATAACGGGCACACGCACGCGTATATTAAACGGACTTATGCTCACTGTCCCTATGCCAGATAACCATCAACTGCGCTATTATATCGAAGGACCCGATGAGTATATTGGTAGCAATGCGAACCAAGATAATACGCCTACAGGCATAGAGCAAGAGAATGCCTCTCACACGCAAATGGCAGCTTGGACACATTCGCCTGCAAGAGGAATACTCCAGGTATGGGCTAATCAACCTATGCAATCTATTCAGGTGTATGACTTGGTAGGTAGAGAAATAATGGTGCAGTCCCTTGATGCTACCCAGCACACATTCAACCACCTACCTTCTGGCATCTACATCGTGGGCATTCGTACCCAAGATGGTCAGTCCATACACTTGCAAACAACCGTGCAATAAAAAAAATCCTCTCACACGCTAATGGTAACTTAAATACCTTCGCCTGCGAGAGGATTTTTTTGTCATCGATTGCTTATAATCGCTCTACTTTGATAGCATTGATAATGCTTGCACCTTGCATAGCTTGGAGTGTGACGAGAATGCCTTTCGCATCCTTCGCCTCTATGTCCACCGTGACATCCGTAGCACGATAGGTAGCCAACGATTCACCATTCCAAACGCGGTGACCATTGACACTCACTTGCTGCTGACGACCCGTGAAGCCTGTATCCAAGGCCTTATTACCTAAATTATAGGGCGACATCTCTTGCTCGCCTATCGTCTCCAATTCACAGAAACTAAGCGTCACACGATAACGTCCATCTGGCACATGAATAGCAATACTATCAGCACCCATCATAGCCGTTTGATAACGAGACCATTCGGTAGTACCTAAAATCGTGACATCACTAGCAGGTAAATCGCCATGTTGCGTCTTGCGTACGTATGGCATACCACCATACACAGTGCAGCGTGTGTCTGCGTTAGTCCATACCAAACCAGACGCGTCAATATACAGACGATTAGAACCCATCAGCATACATAAAGGCCATTCTTGCGCTTGCGGAATAGCGAGCAAAGAGTCCATCTTAGCGACCGCTTGTGCACGCACAGCCGAATCGGGGTGTAACTGCGATTGATATAAATAATAAGTTGCCTTAGGCGTGCGATCTAATGTAATCAAACCCTTCAGATTCAAGTGAGGGATAGCACCGCCGCGAGATTCGCTATGGAAATCATTGAGGTTCCAAGCCATTCCACCTGCCATCTTATCGGTTGTCATCAATAAATGCAGATAATGACGGTGATAAAGCATCGCATAATCCAAAGTGTAATCAAATTTCTTAGGATCGGTAGAACGCAGATTCACATCGCAATCCGCGCCATACTCAGACATAATCTGTGGTCTGCCCTTCATTTGCTTATGCAAACGCTCCACTTTCTCATCCAACGACTCAATCGTATTGCTATACCATCCCGAATAGATATTATGTCCTATCACATCCGCTAAGGTATCCAATCCGCACTCTTGATACTCTTTGAAGTAATCGTGCACAGCAGCAAACGTATAACGCTCGCTATCCAAGGCATGCAAGCGGTCGTTGAGTTGCTTAGAGAGTTTATTGACATTCATCGCATACTCCCAGTGACGTTTCCACATGCCTTTTTGGTAACGGAAAGGAGGACGAAGCATCACCTCATTCATATAACCCCATAATACCACCGAAGCGTAGTTTCTATTTTGCCAAACCATCTCTTCGGCCATATGCAAGCTATTCGCTGTGAAAGCATCGCTCTCTGTAATCGCATTCACAATAGGTATCTCCACCGAGGTAATAATACCCAATGAGTCACACAGATGCATCACCAAGGGGTCTTGCGGATAATGACTCACGCGAAGGAAATTACCACCCATCTGCTTGAGGGCGAGCATATCGCGTCTATGAATTGAGTCAGGGGTGGCATAACCTACGCCAGCATAACACTGGTGTCTATTGGTTCCAATCAAGCGAACCACCTCACCATTCAATTCAAATAAACCAGCCTCATTGAATCGGTAATAACGCAAACCGCAACGTTGCTCTATCTCGTCCAACACCTTACCGCGACGATCCACTAATTGGAAACGCAAGGTATAGAGATAAGCATCATCGGGTGACCAAAGACGAGGTTCTTTAACCGTCACACTCAACGCACATTGCGTAGCACCTTTGCTCACTTTTGTATCCGAATACCATTGGTCATTGACAAAGACACGCACTTTCTCGCCGCCTTCTGTGCCGGTCAAATGAGCCGTCACATTCCAACCATTTGGACATTGACGAACGGCATTATTATCAATAATAATACCTTGCGTACCGAAATACGTGGTGGAGAAATGCTTCTTATTCGTGCGCAATAAATAGTTATCGCGATAGAATCCTCCGAAGAAAGTGAAATCCGCACTCAGCGGTGGGATATCTGCATTATGCGCATTGGTGATATCCGCAGCAATAGTATTATCCTGACCCGCTACAATATAGGGTGTGACATCCATACTGAAGGCCGTATAGCCTCCAGCATGGTATCCCACGCGCGTACCATTGACATAAAGCGTCACTTCTTGGTTGGCGCCCAAAGAAACAAAGGTGATATCACTGCCTTTCCAAGAGGAAGGAACAAAAACTGTTTTCTCCACATGGTGCATTGAACGCTCGTAACCAGGAATTGAATCCGTAGCATCCTCCGCATTCCATGTATGTCGCTCAAAGAGCATAATCTTCTCGCGAACGGGTGGAGTCTGTGCACTGAGCGATAAAGTGATCGCCACAGCGCATAGTATCAGCCAAAAATGTTTCATTATCGTACTATTTCACGTCCTTGAGCATCATACATCTGCTCACCTACTATAATATACAGGTTGCCATCCATGAGCACCTTAGTACTTTGTACATTGTTACCTTGTACTTCGCCAATGCCAGTAGGATCGTTATTCACTTCCTCGCAAGCAGAACCATATACATATGTGAAGGTCACATTATTCTTATAGCTGTTAGGGTTAGCCAAAGTAGCCCATTTGAGCGTACCATTGTATGTGATAACCGTTCCGTGTGGCAAAGATACCCCAGCCTTAGGAGCTAAGACATAATACAACTCGCCATCTTTGCTATTGGTGGTGAAGTAATTAGAAAGAGGAGCACCATAGGTGGTGAAAGAAGCGATACCTAATGCATCATTGGTACGGAAAGCAACAAGGTCCAAATCCAATACAGGTAAGATAGCTACGATGATACTATCGTTGCGTGTATACATGCTGATTTCCATGTATGAATCTTCTACCAAATAAGGATTACCTTCGTAAGTATCCGTTGCATATTGCACACCGCAAACAGTAGATTTCTCAGGTGTCCAAGGTGTACCTGTCAATACCCAAGCGAATGGTACAGACTCGTCAGAATCCAACGCACCCTCACCTTGCGCATATACTGTCACATTATAGGTGCCAGATACAATAGCTTGATAAGAAAGGGTGATTCCAGAAGTAATACCATTATAGATAGCTACAGGATAGTTATTGCTGTAAACAGTAGCTACGTAATTATTTGCACCTGTTACCGCATCGAAAGTCAATACACCATTAGCATCTACACTCACATTGGTAGGAGCAGCCAATCCTGCACAAGCAGAACCATAACTATAGGTGAAGGTCACATTCTCTGCATAGGCATTACCTGCAGTAGCGGTCTTCCATTGATAAGTACCTTTGAACTGAATTGTTTCACCTACTACAGGTTTTTTGGTAGCATCTTTGAGTTTGAGGGTATAAACAGCACTTCCTTGTGTGTATTCCTCTACGAAGAATGCAGAAGCAGGGCACTCGCCTACCCAGAAATACGTGATACCTTTGAATGCCGTACCGCGCCAAGCAGCATCGTCACCAGAGATGGTAATATTGATGTTTCCTTCCGCATCGGTTTGCCAAGTCATGGCTGCCACTTCTGTATTAGCGCCAATCGTGTAAGCGCAGTATTCAGATGCACCTACCTCTGCTATTTGATCTGCTACTACCCAAGTAGCTGCGGCAGACTCCTCCGACTCTACAGCACCAGATTTCGCTACTACCTTCACTTCAAAAGTAGCACCGGTCTTCATCAATGGAGTCAATTCAACACCAGAGGTAACAGTGATAGACTTAATCATCTCACCATTGAAATAGATATTCGCTGCATAAGCGTCCGCACCCGTTACTGCATCAAAAGTAAGGATATTGCCAGTGATAGATACATTAGTAGGAGCAGCTAAAGTAACCTCTACACACTCTGCGCCGTAGAGATACTCAAACTCCGCTTTGCCATATGCATTATTGCCACGTGGAGTCCACCAACAGATATTGCTACCTGTTGTGGTCTTCTTGATAACCACTGTTTTGCCTGCCAACTCGGCTTTCTTGCCCTCTTTAATCTTCAATTGATATACACTAGGAGCTTGAGCTTGCTTAGAGTTTTGAGTATAATTCTTATCGAAATAATCCTCTACTAAGACAGCAACGCCATCAATAGTCATTTCCCATCCTTGCGCAGCGGTGAGGTTATCTGCTACACCACGACCACGCCATGCAGTAGGTTTATCGGTTGTTTCTTCTGCCTTGCTAAATGGCAAGATGGTGATATCTACGTTACCATCCGCATCGGTTGTCCATTTAACGCGAGCAGGCACATCGGCACCAGAAGTAACATCAGCCTTACCCAAAAGGGCATCACAAATAGGTCCTGCCTCAGCAAAAGCGAAAATTGTTGTGCAGCATAATAGAGCTGCCATAAAAAGTTTTTTCATGATTGTGAATATTAAAATAGTTAATTATTTATTCGGATTCATCGGTGGTTGCAATCAACCCTTAACGTGTCAACTGAAACCAATTCATATTCATCGTACCACTAATCATATGGATACGGAGATAATGCTTACCTTCCACAGGTATTCCATCTATCTGTGCGGTTTGCCAAGTACTCATACTGCCTGTTTTAGGTAAAGCATGCATCTTGATAGGTTCGCCATCCACATAAATAGCCACCTCGCTATCAATCGCACTCGCATAGCGAATATTTATTCCGTTATATAACTGAGAAGCATCCAATTGGTATTCTACCCAACGATCTTGACTCATATTATAAAGCATCAACTTGGTATCCGCATCCGTGCTATTGGTGACGGTAGGAGATACATTATAATCTGTGTACCACCACGCAGGAATGCGATTTGAAGCATCCAGACATACCTCTTTGTTTTGCGAACTTAAACCATTAAAAATCTCTCCTAACTCGGTCCATTCAATAGGATTAACCTTCGTTAATAATTGATTATATGGCTTCTCATTCAGACCTTTATTGGTTCGTGGCATAAACCATGCATAACGCGCTACCATAGGATTTTTCTCAAAATAATTGAGAACATCAGACATATAGGTCTTTTGCTGCTCCACGCCAGAGATACTCTCCCATGCGCAGAACTCAGTCATCCAGATAGGTTTGTTATATTTAGCGAATTTCTCCACATATCCTTTCACAGCGGATGGATTCATCATATAGCAATGGATAGGAATAAAATCTACATCTTCGATGGATACACTATCGATAGCAAAGAATTCATCCAACCATTTGATAGGATCGCTATACCCACTGAGTGTACCATAGTTCATCGCTGGCGCACCTAATTGGAGATTCAATTCCTTGGCTAAACGCACCACAGCAGGCCATAACTCACCTGCACGTTTAGGAGTCATATTCGCTTGATCCGTGAGATTTGGTTCGTTGAAACCGAGCAAATATTTGGTATTCGGATGAGCTTTGACAAAATTGCGAATACGATCCGCCGAATAGCTACCGCTCCAACACATAGGACAATAATCAATATTATTCTCCTCTAAAAACTGAATAGTCTGCGCATCGCCATTGGGCGTATTACCCCAGTTATAATACCAAGAGATAGATTCCGATAACAAGAAAGCATCCGTCAAATTAGTAATTGAGAAACTAACACCGCGTTTGGTGGAACGAGGCATCGCACTCACCGTCTTGGTGTTTTCTAATGCTGCGGCGGATGGTTTGGAAGGAGTAGGATCATCCCCTGGGACACAACCTATAATGGTTGCACCCAGCAGGAGGATCGATAGAATTTTATGAATATGCATACCTATTCTTATTCTTTATAGATATAAATAGCATCCAAGTTGAGCGTATTATTCGCATCCTTGCCACTACCAAAAGTGAAGTAGTTAACGCCTTTATCCGCTGCAGGAGCTACATATTGCTCCAAAGCTGCGATATAACGATCAAAAGTAAAGTCAATCACTTGCCATGAACCATCGTAAGTGATTTCGAATTTACCATTTGATTCAGCCTCATAACCATTACCTACACACCATTTGAGACCTGTGGTATTGCCTGCACCTAAACCAAAGAGGGTGAAATAGTGAGGACCATTCTCATAAGTGGACTTAATAGCCATGTGTAAGTGGTATTTAGATGGATCTTTCTTGATATCCTCTATCAAAGCGGTGAGAAGCGCTTTCTCCTCAATAGCCTCGCTCTTCAAACTAAAGCCACAACCAGACCATGTGGTACCATCAGCAGGACGGAAACTGAGGAAACCACCTGCATCATTGGTTTGGAAATAGTTACTGCCACTTGCGCCAGCACCTACATAAGTGCTCTCCCAAATATAGAGATTCTTATTTACATTATCTACTGTAAGGCTGAAACCTAACTTGCTTGCATTCTCATCAACCACAACAGCATCCAAATAGATAGGCCAGAATTGTGAACCTTTCAATACAGGTTTCTCACCTGGTTTTGGAGCATCGCCATCAAGCACATTTACAATAGCGTTTTTCTTTACGTCCCCAGCGGCAATAGTGACAATTGTATTGCCCTTAGATACACCTGTTACCAAACCTGAACTGTTAACAGTAGCTACAGCTTCGTTGAGAGAAGTCCATTCAACAACTGTACCTTCTGGAGCTACAGTAGCTTCAATTTGAACGGTCTCACCCACCTTGCAAGAATATTGGGTGGTTTCCATAGTGATAACGACTGCTGTTGGTTCATCTGAGCCTGTACCAGGTTCTGGAGGTGTAGGACATCCCATCAATGCTAACGCGGCAAATGCCAATGTTAAAAATTTAATTGCTTTCATAATGTTAATGAATTAATGATTTAATAATTTATTTTAATGATGTAATAATTTGTGTTAATGAATATGCTTCAAGTATTAATATCCCTTATTTTGAGTGAGTGATGTATTCAGTTCAATCTCTTTGGTAGGGATAGGCAATAACTCATGCTTTCCTTCTACAAAAACAGCCATGTGACTTCGTGCAGATTCGGACTCTGTAGCCTGATAAGCCTCCATATGCGCTTTGGTATTCCCCCAACGCACCAAATCGAACCATCGATGTGCCTCCATTGCTAATTCCATACGACGCTCGTGACGCAAGCATTGCTTGGTAGTAGGATTATTGATTGTAACACCATTCACTGTGATGCCATACATACCTACAGCAGGCATATTCACACGCGCACGTACCTCATTTATATAATTAATCGCTTCTGTCTCTTGACCTAATGCCAAGCAAGCCTCAGCTTGCATCAATAAGTTATCCGCATAGCGCATATAAGCACGATTAAGAGGACCACGACTAGCATGGTAACCCCAGCTACCCAGACCGGATTTGCTATCACTCGTCTCACGATACATAGCGTACTTATTATTCAATAGCGGAGAACCCAAATAAGTCTCTTCCAATATATTATCCATCATAGACGTATCTGGATTCAGAATCGCTATGTCACGACGAATATCATTGGGTTCAAACTCATTATAGAGATTCCATGTAGGATGATTGAATCCCCAACCACCACCGATCTTTGACGAACGGCTACGGATCAAAATCTGAGTGAAAGAGCCAGCCGTATAACCATTATGGCCGCCTTGCGCATCGCCATAATCGCCCCAGTTAACCTCCATATACTGCAATTCAAATACCGATTCGGCATTATTCTCACCAGCCAATGTGAAGTTAAATTCATAGTCATTCATCAGTTGATATTCACCACTTAGAATAAGGCTATCACCCCACTCTTTCGATGCACGATAAAGCGAATCACGACTCATGGATGATAAATAGGTATCATGCCAATAAGGAGAAGCCATGTAAAGATACACCTTCTGCAAGAGTCCTTGAGCAGCCCCCTTCGTAGCTCGTCCTAAATCCTTAGGATCATATTCCGAACGATGCCATAAACCTTTATTAGCCTTCTTGAGGTCTGCAATAATCTGATTAAATACCTCTGCCACCGAATTACGAGGCATCTCCCAACGCTCTGCATCATTTTCTATCTGCAAAGTGAGAGGCACACCACCAAAGAGACGCACCAGATGGAAATAATAGTAGGCACGCATGAAATAGGCCTCTGATAAGAAACGCTGCTTCAAACGCTCATCCATCGTGGTATCTGTAGCCATAGCCGATACATAATGAAGTGTCATATTGCATCGTGCAATACCTTGGTAAGGCGTGATATAATGATCACGAACATAGGTATTGGATGGTATCGTCTTCCAGTTCTCCATATCATAAACCTGCTCCATATCATTCGTTGTCTGACCACCCTTCAGAGCATCATCACTCATCACATCCCCTATAAACCACTCTGGGAAATACGTAACATTATATTCCCAAATAGCTGGAGTATAACAAGCCGTCACGGATTGCTCAGCGGCACTACCACTTACAAAGAAATCCTCTAATAACTGCGTACCTGGAGACAACTCCGTAATATAATCACGGCAAGAAGATAAGCCTAAAAGACTAACAATAAAAATACTTAAAATAATATGCTTTTTCATATCTATTCTATTTAGAAGGTTGTATTGATTCCGAAAGTAATTGTGCGAGATTGAGGGTAATTGCCATAATCAGTACCGCTACCCACCTCAGGGTCATAACCCGAATAATTGGTGATAGTAAAGAGATTACTTGCCGTCACATAGAGGCGCAAACGCTCAATATAGGCCTTACGCAACCATTTCTTGGGGAAAGAATAACCAATCTGGATGTTTTTCAAACGCAAATAACTACCATCCTCTACATAACGAGAAGAAGCTTGCGAATTCATCGGACTACCTACAGGATTAGGAATTGTACCATTACGATTCTCTAACCGCGTATAGTCAATACCCATACCCAACAAAGCATTTTGAATAACAGGACTATACCCTACCCATACATCACTCATCACAGGAGATAAAGAGCACTCATCACCTGCACCTTCCGTACGATAACGCAAAGCATTATAAATCTGATTACCATAAACACCTTGGAAGAAGAGTTGAATATCTACACCATAGAAATCAACACCCATATTGATACCATAGGTAAATTTAGGGAATGGATTACCAATGTAGGTCTTATCATTATCGTCAATAATACCATCATTATTCAAATCCTCGTAACGAGCATCACCTGCATGAACACCTATCTCACCTGGACGGTCCTTGTATTGCCATTGATGCTCTATCGCTTCTTCATTCGTTTGATAAACGCCTTCGTAAACATACCCCCAGAATGAACCAAGAGGCATGCCCTCATCCGTCTTAGTATAACCTGAATAAATAGGAGAACCACCATTCACTTTGGTCAACTCATTCTTGATAAACGATAAGTTACCACCTATCGAATAATGAACCTTGCCTACACGATTATTATGCTCCAAAACAATCTCGACACCTTGGTTGCGGATATTACCCACATTCTTAACCAATGAATAACGATTACCCACGTGAGAAGGAGCATTCACATACAATAACGCATCTTTAGTATCACGCAAGAAATAATCAATCGAACCACTTAACTTGCCGTTCCAGAAGCCAAAATCAATACCTGCATCCCACTGCTCATTGGTTTCCCATTTACCATCTACATTCGCTTGCGTCAAAACCGCTGCACCATAACCCATCTCTTGCATATCATTGCCTTCACCACCTAATGGATAACCATAGAATACACTATTGGATGAACCAATATTAACCAAGAAAGTACTGCTACCCAAACTTGCATCATTACCTACTTGACCCCAACCAGCACGAAGTTTCAAGTTATCCAACCAATCAAAATCTCTCATCCAGCGCTCTTGACTAATACGCCAAGCCATGGAAGCAGATGGGAAATAACCCCATGGGTCTTTTTGGAATACCGAACTAGCATCAGCACGGAAATTCACAGTGACCATATAACGATCATCATAAGAATAAAAAGCACGACCCAAGAAAGACATACGACGAGTACGATTCACTGCATCACTACTCTCTGAGCGATTCTCTGTGGCACGATTCAAATACCAGTTCGTCTCGATTGGATTCAAGATATTAGCACCTGAACCACTTAAACCATAACTATAATACTGCGACCACGTTTGACCTGCCATAACAGAGAAGTTATGTAAACCGATTTTCTTGCTATAACTAATCGTCGTTTCCTCTAATAAATTATATGCACGGGAAACAGACGCATTGATCGAGTTATTCGTGGTCTTATCATAGGATGAATACTCATACTCATTCTTGAAACTGCGACTCTGACTCAAATTCAAATCAATCGAAATAGAAGGACGTATTACCAACCCCTCAATAGGTTTCAATTCAACGTATATATCACCCAATAAACGCATCGGTTTGCTATCTGGATAGGATTCGCTCACATACGAGAATGGATTCGTTACATTCTTAAAATTACTACTTGCCGCATTTTGACCACTTATATCCTCACCATCGGCATTCAAGGAACCCTCCGGATAATGCGTAGGATCCCATGGAGCCATCGCCAAAGCAGCCGACAAAATAGAAGCACCAGGACTTGAACTATTGTGCATCGCACGACGAGAAGAAGAAGTAACAAAATTAATATGCTCACCAATAGTCAACCAACGACGAACATTGTAATCACTATTGATACGAATAGATAAACGCTTGTAGTTACTACCTATAATCGTTCCATCTTGCTCATAATAATTGGCAGAGAACGCGTAATGACCATTCTCATTGCCACCATCCACACCCAAATTATAATTATGCATAAAGGCATTATTATTGAATACCTCATCCTGCCAATCGGTATTTTGATTAGCATAGTCAAAATTAATAGGGAAATACTTAGAAGTACCCGTCAAGGTGCTCACATAAGCGCCCAAACCTTTATTATGGAATGTCTGATAGGCAGTTGCTGCGTCCACACCGTCCTTCATAATCGCTATACGCAACTTCGTATCTACCATATCTTCTGCTGACATCAAGTCTAATTTCTTCCAACGATTTTGAATACCCCAATAGGCATCAAAAGTAATATTAGCTTTACCTTGCCCACCCGATTTGGTCGTAATAATAATCACACCATTCGCACCACGACTACCATAAATAGCAGACGCAGAAGCATCCTTCAAAATCTGCATAGACTCTATATCATTAGCAGGCAAGAAAGAAATATCTGAAGTGATAATACCATCCACTACATACAAAGGGTCATTTCCTGCAATAGCAGATCCAATACCGCGGATACGGATAGTAGATGCATCACCTGGTTGACCACTACCATTCGTTACAGTCACACCCGCAGCTCTACCTTGAAGGGCTGTGGTGATATTAGCAGAAGGACTCTTGAGCAACTCCTCGGCACTAACCGTACTAACGGCCCCTGTCAAGTCACTCTTACGCATCTTACCGTAACCAACAGCTACTACCTCGTCTAATACTAAGTTATCCGGCTTAAGAACAATGCGGAGAGGAGTAGAATTAGCCACACGCACCTCTTGAGTTTGATAACCGATGTAAGATACTACTAATTTAGTACCTTTTTCTACCTCTAAACTGAACTTACCGTCAACGTCTGTAATCGTACCAATCGTAGTGGAAGGAACAACCACATTACAGCCAATAATTGGCATACCATCTTCGGACGACTCTACCACGCCGCTAATCCATAATGATTCTGCGTGAATCGATAAGCAAAAAAAGAATGTGAAGAGTAGATAAAAACTTCGTTTCATGGTTTGTTATATTTGAATAATTTGCCGCAAAATTACTATAATTCACACACATACACAAGAAATGAAGTAGCAATAGAATAAAAAAGTAGATGCTTCAAAAAGATAAAATACTGATAATTATACAATTAACGATATATACATACCAAATAAAAGTAGAACGATTAGAGTAGTATTTGACTCCAAAATTTGTACAATTCAAATTTATTTTATATCTTTGCACCCAAAATTAAAACGGCTATGCTAAAACAATCTTTCTTATTTGCGCTCATCGCATCTTTTGCCTGGATGAATACGCTATCTATGCAGGCAGAAAATCATGTCACCGACTCTCTATTAACCGTATATGATAACGAGTTGAAACAAGCACAAGTCTATTTAGACCAAAGGCAAGCTACTATCGATATCTTAGAGCAACAGCCATACTCCGCACAGCAATTATTGCAGTTAGCCGCATTATACACACCCTACCAGAGCGATTCAGCTATGGCTTGCTTGTATAGGGTCATCCATACCTTCCCCGAATACCAAGACGAGGCATTAGTGCGATTATTATATCTATCGTCTTCTATCGGCATGTTCGTGGATGGATTCAATCTCGTTGATAAAGTGAACCGCACACCCGACTCATTGAGATTAATATGCTTTGAGGCCAAGAATCGACTATATAGTTGGGCTGCCAATAACATGAAAATGCCCACACAAAAGCAGCAATACATTGAAGTGGGAAAACAATACCTTGACTCCATGATACACGAAGCCAAACAATATCCTAATAATCCCGTAGCATTACATGCTAGAATCATGCGCTATAGAGAGAACGGAAACTATAAATTAGCATTACAAGCAAGCGATTCAATATTCAATATCATTACCGAAGACTCACACGATTATGCGTTGTACGCATACCAACGCTATCTTATATTCAAAGATATGGATCAAAACGAATATGCCATGCAGTGGTTGATTCGCTCCGCTATAACCGACGTGCGATGCGCCGTTACGGATAACGGGGCATCGTGGGTATTGGCCAATATACTTTTCCAACAAGGAGAAATAGAGCGAGCTAATCGATACATCGAATACTCACTCAATAACGTCGCATTTTATAATGCACCTATACGATTCCTACAAATCAATAAACTGGCACATACCATCACTACGGCATACCATCAACAACAAGAAGAGTTATCACGTAATCTGCGATGGGCACTTATCTCGGCTATCTCCGTTCTCATACTGCTGATCATCGTTTTTGCATACACCATACGACAAAACCGCCGACTCACACGATTATCTCGTAAGCAGAAAAAACTCAACTCTCAATTAGAAACATTGAGCGGAAAGCAACAACAATACATCGGATATTTCATTTCTGTATATAGCAAATATATTCGCCGACTAAGCAAAATGGCACGACGAGCAGGCGAAAGAGATACCGATATATTCTTTCACCAAGAGTTACAAAAATTCTACGATACTTTCGATGAAACCGTACTTTCTCTATACCCTAACTTCATCCAGCAATTCAATGCCTTGCTAACCGAAGAAGGGCAAATACACCCATCCAAAAACGAGAAACTAACCACCGAACTGCGCATCTATGCTTGTGTATGTCTCGGAATAGATAACGTGGCACAGATAGCCGAATTATTATGCTATTCACCGTCCACCATTTATAACTATAGAGTAAAGATCAAGAATGCCGCTATTGGCAATCGAGATACCTTTGAGCAACGAGTAAAACAAATACAACCCTAAGTCACCATATAGCTAGTTATATTTAGGAATCTAGCATTCTAGTCATTTATAAAAACAGAAAAGGATACCTAATAGTATCCTTTTTTGTCGAGAAGACGTGATTCGAACACGCGACCCCTACGTCCCGAACGTAGTGCGCTACCAACTGCGCCACTTCTCGCTCATTCTCTAATTTTGCTCCGCTATTTTCTTGAAGATAAATAGCCCAAAATCGGCTGCAAAAGTACTGCTTTTTTTTGGATTATGCAAATCTTTTGCTATTATTTTGTGCTTTTTTTATACATTGTGCGTTTGGTGGCTTTCGTATCTGGTGCTTGGGCAATCAATGTGCGTGCTTGTTCTTCGGTTATCTCTGCACTATTGATAGACCTGGGGATCTGATAATTGCCCTGCGGTGTGTGTATATAGTCGCCAAAACGCCCGCGAAGCACTGTTATCTCTCCCCATTGATGAATAGGAGCGTTGCTTTGCTCTTTGGCTTGTATGTGGCCAATAGCCTCTTCGAGAGTGATAGCGAGCAAATCGGTGTGCTTGGGCAGACTGGCGAAAATGTTGTTATACCGGATATAAGGACCGAACTTGCCTTCATTCACTACTATCTCTTTGCCTTCATACACGCCGATGGTGCGTGGAAGAGCTGTTTGGAAGAGACTGAGTGCCTCTTTCAATGTGATGGAGAAGATAGATTGGTCTTTCTTTAGGCTCGCAAAACGAGGTTTGTCTTTGCTGGCGTCACCTATCTGTACACAAGGGCCAATCTTGCTTATTTTAGCTATCACAGGCAGGCCTGTTTCGGGGTCTTCTCCTAATAAACGTCCTGTCACTTTTCCCGATGGAATCGAAGAAAGTAAGGGTTTGAAGGTCTGATAGAAACTATCCACGGTTTCCACCCATTCAGCCTTGCCTTCGGCTATGTTGTCGAACTGCTGTTCCTTCTGCGCGGTGAAATCATAATTGAGAATCTCAGGGAAATTCTCCACTAAAAAATCATTGGTTATATACCCTAAGTCGGTTGGCACGAGGCGTTGTGTGTCGGCTCCGTATGTCTCTGCTTTGGTGCGCTCTGTGATTTGTCCGTTGGCGAGTGTGAAAATGGTGATGTCTCGTTTAGTGCCCGGAATAGATACTTTCTCTACATATTTCACTTTCTGTATAGTGTCCACAGTAGGGTGATAGGTAGATGGGCGCCCAATCTCCAATTCTTCCATTCTCTTGACGAGTGTGGCTTCGCTGAAGCGTGCGGGCGCTTTGGTATAGCTTTGCATGGCTTGCGCTTCACGCAGACGCAGTTGTTCTTTGAGAGCGACAGCAGGTAGAACGCGTATTTCCTCTTGTGGGTCATCGCTGGATTGCGTATAGACGCGTGAGAAACCATCAAAAGTGACCACTTCGCCTGTAGCTACGAAGAGGTATTTGCTATTGGAAATAGAGACTTCTAAGTTGGTACGCTCAGTTTCTACATCTGCCATTTGGCTGGCAATCGTACGTTTCCATATGAGTTCGTATAGGCGTTGTTCGTCCTTATTGCTACTCACCTCTTGCTTATTCATATAGGTAGGACGAATAGCTTCGTGTGCCTCTTGTGCACCTTTGGTGTGGGTTTTGTATTGGCGTGTCTTGGAGTATCGATCGCCGTATTGCTCGGTGATAACTTGTTTGCAAGTGCTGAGTGCCAATGCGGACAGGTTGATAGAGTCGGTACGCATGTATGTGATGAGTCCGCTCTCGTATAGGGATTGCGCGATGCGCATTGTCTTGGAGAGCGAGAACTTGAGTTTGCGTGCCGCTTCCTGTTGTAGGGTGGATGTGGTAAACGGAGGCGCAGGGATGTGTTTGGTAGGTTTGCGCTGAATATCACTCACCATAAACTGCGCTATGCGGAGACTCTCAAGGAAAGCCAGCGCATCGGATTTATGACTGAAGCGGTGATTGAGTTCGCAGCGAAGGATAGACGCATCTCCGGGGTTAATTCCTACAAAATCAGCAGTTATACGGTATTGAGAAACAGGTTTGAAAGCAGCTATCTCACGCTCTTTTTCTACCACCAGACGCACTACCACTGATTGTACACGCCCGGCAGAGAGACCTGTGGTCACTTTCTTCCATAGGATAGGTGATAATTCATATCCCACGATGCGGTCCAATAAGCGGCGTGCTTGCTGGGCATTTACCATATTATAATCGATATCTCGTGGGTGCTGAATAGCATCGAGGATAGCCGTCTTGGTTATCTCGTGAAAAGCAATACGCTTGGTGTCTTTCTTGTCCAATCCCAATACCTCGTGTAGGTGCCAAGCAATGGCTTCTCCTTCGCGGTCCTCATCGGAAGCGAGCCAGATAGTATCTGCTTTGCGGGTGGCGTCTTGTAATTGCGAAACGATAAACTGCTTATTGCTCTCTATCTCGTAATTGGGTTTGTAATGGTTATTAAAATCAATACCCATTGAGTTCTTTCCCAATGGCGCGATATCCCGAATATGTCCCTGGCAACTGAGCACTTGATAATCAGCACCCAAAACATTTTGGATAGTTTTTACTTTACCCGGGGACTCAACGATAACTAAAT
>JAEIGA010006693.1_pt1 | contig 17550 bp, 14 predicted proteins | sample 9270691 | NCBI WGS metagenome assembly JAEIGA01 (sample SAMN17057246, study PRJNA624740) | gut metagenome | biome: biome; isolation source: fecal sample | host: Bos grunniens | place: China: Xizang | collected 2019 | reverse complement strand
CTGGTGGTAAGCACATGTGCCTGTTACACGGCGAGGGAGAATCTTTGCTCTGTCGGATGTGTAGCGACGAAGCTTTGCAGCATCCTTATAATCAATTTTTTCAACCTTCTCAACACAGAAAGCGCAAACTTTTTTGCGGCCCTTCTTGTTAGGACGGCGATCAGCTTTATCGTATGCCATAACTATAAATTCCTCCTGTTAAGAATTAGAACGGTAAGTCGTCATCGTCAGCAAGTGCTGCGAAATCATCAACACTACCGTTTGAGAAAGATGGAGCGGCTACATCTGCTCTTGGAGCAGCGCCTGTACCTGATTCGCTCTTTGAACCGCAGAAGCTTACGTTATCTGCAACAATTTCAAATGTTGAGCGCTTAACGCCATCTTTTTCATATGAACCGGTCTGGATTGAGCCTTGAACTGCAATCATAGAACCTTTAGAAAAATATCTTGTAACAAATTCAGCAGTTTGTCTCCAACAAACAACGTTGATGAAATCTGCCTTTCTCTCTTCGCCTGCTTTTACGTAGCCACGGTCAACTGCAACAGAAAAACGTGTAACAGCTACACCGCTGGGTGTCTGGCGAAGCTCAGGGTCAGCTGTAAGTCTGCCCATAATAACTGCGCAATTAAGCATAGATTACACCTCTTATTTCTTAATTACCATTGAACGAAGAACGCCTTCTGTGATACCGGCAACACGCTCGAGCTCTGCAGGGAAACCTGCTTCACAGCTGTGGTTGTAAAGAACATAGTAACCGTCTTCTTCATCGTTAATGAGATATGCAAGTCTGCGCTTACCCCACTCATCAACGCTGTCAACTGTACCGTTCTTTTCCATCATTTTCTGGAACTTTTCTGAAAGAGCCTTAGCTGCTTCCTCACCGTTCTTAACTGAGTAAATGATGATTGTTTCGTAGTTTGACATCGTCTGCACCTCCTTATGGACTCCGTCTCTCATATCTATTTGAGAGCAAGGAAATAATCGCCGCGGACATACCGCGACGATTACGAATTATATCACTTATTACACAATAAGTCAAGAGTTATTTACCATTATTTATCACAAAGTAAAACCGAACTGTTTAAAGAATGAAAGAATCATATCCACAAGGTAGCTGATAAACGAGGAAACTCCCATTTTTGTTAATATGTTGTCTGTTTTTTCACTTACTAATGCATCATAGCCCATAGCATAATCTGCTTCAACATATGGGGCACTCTCATTGAACTCAACACTCTCGCCATTCAATAGCTTAAAGTTGAAGGTTTTTTTCCCTATAGGCGCGGCGGTATTGCCCACAAGCTCATACTTAACCTGCACCTGCACAAGCGCATCACTTATATGGGGCAATTTACCCGTAACATATATTTTTGCCTCTTCACCGGGTTCCAGCGTATTTATGTCATTTGAACGGATTATAAGACTTTCACAGCTTGACTGAACAGACGTGATTTTCACAGGATAGCTGTTGGAAATATTTTTAATGACGATATAGCTATCCCCATCACTCAGGTACCCCTCCGGACTTTCATCAAATGTAGCATAAACCGCATTATTTGGATTGGTTGAAGCTCTGAACTGAGGGTAATCGGGATTTGAATGAACGTTCTCAATTTCATCTGTAAGGAGAAGAGTAAATGCAAGTGTTTTTGTATAGTCATCCTTAAAGGTCATACCGTGGAAAAGCTCATCCACAAACCAAGTGTTTTCAGGAAGGTATGCAGCAGATGCATCCACCTCAAAGGATGGTGATACGTGGTCATGCGCAGGGTTATCGCACTGTGTTTTAACGCCTGTGTAGCCATCAGCAAATCGCTCTCCGTACGGCGCACAAAGAGCACCTGTGGAATCATTTGTGCCGATAATTGCATCGGAGTTTCTCTGAGCACCTGAAACTGAAGGCACGCCCGTACCTGCAATAATACTCACATTAACGCCGTACTCATCACTGCACTTTTGCAGGCTTTCGTGCATATTGGCAGTAATTTCGTGAGCGTAATCGCTCTTTGCAATAATAGCATCATTTTCAACAGGGTCAAGGTGCTTTGCCTTTATTGCCTCATAATCCTCATTAGGAATAAAGTCCCAAATACTGCCAAAATAACCTATAACATTATAAACGTAAGGTACAAGCTCTTTTATAACATCATCAAGGAAGCCAAGCTCCACAGCCTTCACAAGCCACTCATATTCACCCTCGGCAATAAAGCCGTGCTCAAGGTAATAAACGAGAGTATACTCATCAAGGTGGACATTATCACTCATAATATCATATGCGAGCACTGCACCACCAATAGCAGGAACAGTAAGAACCGCATTATTAACGCTCTGCTTATGACCATAGAGTGCAAGGTATGTGGCAGTTATCTGCCCACCGTGAGAAACGGCAATTATATTAACCTTGTCTTTACCTGTGGTGCTCTTTATATCTTCGATCAACTTATCCAAAGCATTTGCTGAATCCACAACGCTCATTCGCCAGTCAGCAGCAAAGCTATAAATATATTCAGGGTCAACGTATTCTGAAATTTCGTGAACAACTTCACTTTCGTTTATATATTCCGTTGGCAATCCGTTTTCAAGAATATATTTCATATTTTGATGCTGTGTTTCAGGGTTAGCAACCACAACATTATACTTACTTGTTCCATCAGGATTAAGCTTCAAATATTCAAGCTCAGCTTCAAGCTCCTCACCCACTACTCGACCAAGGTATTTCGGGTTACCGTTTGCAGTCATAATAAGCCCTTGACCCAGATCAACAATTCTGTTAAGAACCCTACCGATAACGGAATCTATATTAAGACCCCACACCTGAGTTTTTTTCCCGTTTTCATCTGTCATTACAAGCTCTGCACCGCTATAGCCTGCAACCATAATCACGGGAAGGTCAGAAATATCGCCCTGCACCTTTACAGCACCGACAGACACAGAAAATGCACTTAAAGCTATTAAAGCACTAAGAAAAATTGATAATGTTTTTTTGAACATACCATTCATCTCCTTTGAAATTAATATAACACATTTATTTCACTTTTTCAATTTAATACAAAAATAATCTTTATATACATATTATATTTCAGCATTTTTATTATTGAAAAGATTTTTTTGCGGTGATACAATTAGGTCAAATAACGATAAGGAGGAATTTTATGAAGCTTGTTACAATAATTCTCAACAAAACTGAATGCCTCGATGAATTACTTGAGAAATTCACCGAAAACAAAATTTCGGGTGCAACTATTATCGACAGTAAGGGTATGGTGCAGGAGCTCATTGAGCACGACCACGAGGATATGTTTTTCCTTATGTCCTTCAGAAGCCTTTTAGCACCATCACACCACGAAAACAAAACAATTATTATGGTTGCAAAGGACGAGGATGTTGAAAGAATATCAAAAATAGTAAATAAGGTTACAGGCGGTCTCAACAAGCCTGATACCGGTATACTTTTCACCCTTCCTATTGATTATTTGGAGGGAATTTCACTGTAATGTTAAACATTTCGTTAAATACATTTATCAACCTTGCCATTATGATTTTTACAGGCATGGCATTGGGCAGACTTGTAAAGCTTATTAAGTTACCTAATGTTACAGGTTATCTTCTCGCAGGTCTTCTTTTAGGACCAAGCGTTTTAGGTATACTAAACGAAGAATTCCTTGCCTCTGCTTCTATCATTTCAGAAATGGCTTTAGGCTTCATTGCGTTTTCAATTGGTAACGAGTTCAAAATCACCTATTTTAAGCGTGTTGGCGCAACGCCTATAGTTATTGCAACACTTGAATCCTTGTTTGCAGTTGTATTTGTTGCAGGCGCTCTGATTTTAGCAGGCTTTGGAGCTTCATTCTCTCTCGTATTAGGTTCAATTGCCGCTGCTACCGCCCCTGCCGCAACTATTATGGTTATAAAGCAGTACAAGGCCCGCGGTCCTGTTACAGAAACTCTTCTTTCGGTTGTTGCAATAGATGATGCTACTGCCCTTATAATGTTCTCTATCGCTGTTGCTATAGCTACCGCCCTTTCAGGTGGTAATGTAAGCGCTTCTCAACTTATTTTAAAGCCTGCAATCGAAATTGGCGGTGCACTTATTGCCGGTGCAGTTTTAGGATTAATATTCCTGTTACCCCTTAAAACCTTCAAAAAAGATGGTAACAGACTTTCTCTCACCGTCGCTTTCATATTCATGGGCTTAGGTCTTTCTAAGCTTTGTGGTTTCTCTTCCCTTCTTTTATGTATGGCAATGGGAGCAATTATTGCAAACCTCACTCCTGATGTTAACCACCTTATGAAGCTTTCTGACAAAATCACACCACCTATATTTATGCTATTCTTCGTAGCATCAGGTGCAGAATTAAAGCTTTCCGTTTTACCAGCAGTTGGACTTTGCGGTGTAATTTACATTGTTGTAAGAGTTATCGGTAAAATGTTTGGTGCATCTCTTGGTGCAACCATATGCAAAGCTGATAAAAACATACGCAAGTATTTAGGCCCTGCCCTTGTACCACAGGCAGGTGTGGCTATAGGACTTTCCCTTACTGCTTCCGCAGTTGTGCCGCAGTACGCAACAGAAATAAGAACAGTTATTTTGTGCGGTACACTTATTTACGAGCTTGTAGGCCCTGCAATTGCAAAAGCATCACTTAAAAAAGCAGGAGAAATTAAAAAAGGCGCATAACAAAAAGGCACGAAGCATTCGATAAAATGCTCCGCGCCTTTAATTTTATAACATTTCTTTTCTCAACTCTTCAGGAGTTTTGCTTGAAAGGTATGCCGGTGGAATATCAAATACTGTTTTACAACCGCTCATACCCTCTTTTGCCATTTTATATGCGGCACGAGCATATGCAGTAATAACGCAAGATGTAAATTCAGGATTTGAATCAAGCTTAAGACTATACTCTATAACATGGTTATGTTCAAGGTTTTTACCTGTTTTACCTGTACGGATAACAAATCCGCCATGAGGAATACCCTTATGGTCGCGGTCAAGCTCTTCCTGTGAAATAAAGTGAACTGTTGTATCGTAATCAGCAAAATAGTTTGGCATTGTAACTATTTCGTTTTCAATTCTTTTAAGGTCTGCGCCATCTTCAGCAACAACGAAGCATTCTCTTGTGTGCTTCTCTCTTGTTGTAAGCTGAGGCTGAGAACCGCTCCTTACAGCTTCAAGAGCTTCAGCAACAGGAATTGTATACTGTCTTGCATCAATAACTCCCGCAACTCTTCTTATAGCATCTGAATGGCCCTGACTCACGCCTTTACCCCAGAAGGTGTAATCCGCACCATCTGTAAGGATACAGCTACCATAAAGCCTGTTAAGAGAGAACATGCCTGGGTCCCAGCCAACTGAAATAATTCCGATATTTCCGCCTTCCTTGGCAGCTTTATCAACATTTTCAAAATGAGCAGGAATAGTTTTATGAGTATCAAAGCTATCCACAACATTGAAATGCTTTGCCATAGCAGGTGTCTGCTCAGGTAAATCTGTTGCAGAGCCGCCACACATAATAAGAACATCTATTTCATCTCTGTGGTTAAGAATGTCGTCGGTTTTATAAACTGATGCGCCTGAAATAGTTGAAACAGTAGATGGATCGCGTCTTGTAAATACGCATGAAACAACCATATCATTATTCTGCGCTACTGCGCACTCCACGCCTTTTGCAATATTACCATAGCCGTAAAGACCTATTTTAATCATAGATACCACTCCGTTTATCGTAAAAGATATGAAAAATACCTTTTAATTTTATAACTATAGTTTTTTATAGTCAACCACTTTTATTAAATATTTTATTAAAAATTTTTACAACCGTTTGATGCAATCACATCAAACGGTTGTATTTTTAATCATATCACTCAAACGCGCTCTTGAGTTTTTTATCATATAAAGTCCTTCATCTGCAGCGGCAATAAAATCTCTGACATCGTTAAACTCTGGACTGTATCGCTTGTAACCAACGCTGAAATGAAGTTCATATTCCTTACCAGCACTTTGAGTGTTTTCTAATAATCTTCGGTTAATGGCTTCAATAAACTCCTTTGGCATAAAATCCTTACTTGTTTCACATACGATAACAAATTCATCTCCGCCGTAACGACAGGCAAAATGGTTTGTATGCTCTACTGTTTGGCGTATAGTATTTGCCGCAATAACAATTGCTTCATCACCTTCAACATGACCATACTTATCATTTATCTGCTTAAAATAATCAAGATCCATAATAAAAACATACAGCTCCTTGTTTTCAGGCTTTGATTTCATTTTAGAATCAAGAAAATCTTCCATTTGTTTTTTGTTATTAAGCTGTGTCATAGGGTCTATGGAAATAAGAAGCTCACGGGAATTTATATAAACGTGAAGCACTGCAAAGGCTAAGCCTGCACTAAGCATTGGTGAACCCACAAAAAGCACCTGTAACACTCCTGCCGCAAGCGGAAATATAACAAAAGAAGCTAACGACAACAACTGTTTTTTTCTCAAGTAATTTTCTTTTTTAAAAGCCTTTATGAGTGCTTTTACAGTGGTATGTGCTATATACCAAAAACAAACTATAAGCAAAACAGGATAAAACTCACCTCTGTGATACTGTTCATCAACAGAGTCAATATAAAATACCCAATGATTTGCATTTGAACCTACTACGGCACTGACTAAAACAAATAAAGGAATCAAACTGAGAATAAGGCTTTTTTTACTTTGAACAAGCCTTGATTTCTGCTCACTTTCGCAAAACAGGAACCACAGATACGCCACAACTCCCGTAAAAATATGGTAAACACTATTAACCACAAACGAAAGGGCAGGATATTTACCCCAACCAATATAGAATTCAAAAATTCCCCAAACTATATCACTGCAAAGAAGAATAACAGAGGCGATTATGAACCATCCGAGCATAACCTGCCCCATACGCTTATCTACACCCTTACAAATTTTACCGAATATCATTAAAAGTTCAGCAATGCAAAAAGCATTGAACGCTATATAAAGCAATCCTTCCATACGTCCCCTCCTTCATCCGAAAACACTTCTTCAACATTTATTTAATACAATTTTATAACTATTACATAATTTCGTCAAGGGATTTGGGATATTTTTGTGAAATTTTCGGGAATTTTCCGAAACTTTTACAAAAAAATAGCAACCGAAGATTATTTCTTCGGTTGCTGTATTTATTTGATTTCCATTTTCCAACGGATAATCTTAATTATCAACTGTACGTTCCAAAAGCACAACAGTTTCAACATGATTAGTATAAGGAAACATATCAACAGGTTGGATTTTCTTTACCTTGTATCCATTCTTAATGAGGTAAAACAAATCTCTCTGCTGAGTTTCAGGATTACATGAAATATATACAATTTTTTCAGGAGAAAGTGCCACAGCACTTGAAAGAAACTTCTTATCGCTACCTGCTCTTGGTGGGTCCATAAAGAGAACATCACATTTTTCGCCGTTTTCTTTCATCCCCAACATAAACTCACCTGCATCTGCGCAGAAAAACCTTATATTTTCTATATCGTTTATTTTTGCATTTACTTTAGCATCTCTTACAGCATCGGAATTAAGCTCGCAGCCTATTACCTCGCCTGCACCCTTAGATGCCACAATGCCTATGGTACCTATACCGCAATAAGCATCTATAACTCTTTCTTTACATGAAAGATTTGCAAACTCTACTGCTTTACTGTAAAGAACCTCGGTCTGGATAGGATTAATCTGATAGAAGGATTTTGGTGAAATTCTGAAGCGACAACCACAAAGCACATCTTCAATATACCCTTTACCGAAAAGCACTGTTTCTTTATCGCCAAGCACCATACTTGTAAATTTATTGTTGATATTCTGAACAATTGTTGTAATTTCAGGATGAAGCCTTAAAAGCTCTTTCACGAAATCATTTTTAGAGGGAAAAACGCTTGTACCTGTAACAAGCACAACCATTATTTCGTTTGTCTGAAAGCCTCTTTTTACAAGCACATGACGAAGAAAACCTCTTGAATTTTTCTCGTCATACACGGTTAATTTAAAGCTTTTTATCAGCTTACGGATAGTTAAAATTATCTCGTCTGCCTTTTTATCTTCAATAAGGCAGGAATCTGTTTTAACAATATTATGGGTACTTGACTGATACACACCTGAAATTATTTCTCCGCCCCTTGTTCTGCCGAAAGCCGCCTGAACCTTGTTACGGTAGTGGAAGGGCTCATTCATACCGATTATTGGAGAAACGCGGTGAAATGAACCAAGAAGCTTAACTACTTTGGCCTGTTTATATTTCAGTTGTTCCTCGTAACTAAGGTTCATAAGCTGGCAACCGCCACACTTACGTGATACGGGACAAAGCCTTGCATTTTCTTTTGATAGTTTATTTTGAGGCATTTTCTTTTTCCTTTTTTGCTAAATCGTTGGTATTCATACTATCCTTATATACCACAAAACGACAGAATAAAAATTCTGTTATCATATTGGTCATCATTGTGCACACAAGAACGATATACTCTGCAAATTCCCAGCTTGTGTGGCTCATAACTGTTTCACCAATAATGGTTGAAATTGGAGTAAACACACAATAAAAACCGAATATTTTAAGCATCGCTACCGGTACATTTGTTGCAGATTTAAAGGTGAATTTCCTATTGAATGTAAAATTCCACAAAACAGAAAGTGTAAGCGCAATAAGGTAACAAACTCCATATTCTGCGCTTAAAATATTCATAATTTTCTCATTTTCAATATGAATATTAGGAAGCACAAGCTCATTGAGGATAGTAAAAGAAACCACCTGAATGATACCTGCAGACGCAGAGAAAAGCGCAAATTTAATTGCCTGTAGAGCATTATCTTTTTTATTCATTTCTACCATATTAACACCTCTTGTTTATTGGTAAAATTATATTATCATACTTCAATAGAAAAAGCAAACAGCAGATAGCTAATTGCTATCTGCTGTACGCTAACTTTATTTACTTAAATTGATTTTATCGGTTTGCATCTGTGTAGTTTTATCAAATGCGCAGATGCTACCACCATCAGAATATTGATTGAATCCCATAATAACATTACCCGTATATGTTACTCTTGAAAATTCAGGTGATGACTCTATATCTGTAGAGGTGCACATATAATTACCATCTGACAAGAGTTTCTTGTTTTGTGTATCAACCTTCACCGCAAGAATACCTGCGGTATTCGTTTTAGAAAGTGCCTCTCCATTGGTAGAAGCCCATATTCTATCCTGCTTGCTGTATGGAATATACATAACATTTTCATTTTCATTCCAACAAAGAGCCTTGTGGGAATAAAATGCTTCAGAATAAATATATGTCCATCGATTTTGGGCATTTATTCCGCTATATTCAATCTTATCTGCTTCAACCGGATTTTCAGGGTCGGATACATCGAAGAGGGATACCTTCATACCATTACCCTGTCCATCGTTTGTTCCGTCAACACCGACGCCTAAAAGAAGATTATCTCCTACGGGATGAAGATATGTTGAGAAGCCCGGTATTTTAAGCTCGCCCTTAATTTCAGGTTTTTCTGGGTTTGAAAGGTCAATTACAAACAACGGGTCTGTCTGCTCAAAGGTTACAACGTACCCCGTATCACCCGTAAATCTTACAGATTTTATTGTTTCTCCCTTAGCTATACCTGTAATTTCACCAACAACCTTAAGGCTATCGTCAAGCACATAAAGCTGGTTAGAAAGTGAAGCACCCCAACTACCTGTTGTGGTAGCAATTCTCAGGTAACCATTATACTCGTCTATACTGAACTGATTAAGTGTATGGCCCTTAACCGAACCGCAACCAACATAATTGATATTACCGTTTCTTATATCGAATTTATAAATACTGGTAGTTGCTTCAGTTACCCCAAAAATCTCTGCAGCTGCTTTAGTATCTTTATAAACTGTACTTGTAGCATAAAGAGTTTCGGTTGTGCAGTAAACATTACTGCCTGCTCCCAAAGTTGACTGTGTTTTAAGAGTTGCTTCGTCCTCAATATTAACATTTGAAGCAACAAGGTAGCTTGTGTCATTTATGTTTTCACCAATAACTATACAGTCGCAAGGAATTCTCTCCATTGCAGCATTACCTGAAGAATAACGAGGAACACAATTATTGATAACGGTTTCCTTATCGTCATGCAAATCAACATAGTAATTCGAAAGGAAAACAAGCTGATTATCTACAAGACGGGAAGAAATATAGCTACCATCCTGATAAACACGCCACATCTCCTTGGCATTTGCTCTGTCAGAGATGTCAAAGCAAACTGCCATTGTAACGCTTTTGCTGTAGCCGTAATAATAGTACTTTTTAAAATTATCTGCATTATTCACATCATCGCGTATGCTACATTCCACAAGTGCTACAAGTCTGTTACCTTTAACATACATCTCACAAACTACCATATGGTATACTTTCTTGTCTTTTTCAGGTGTAATATTAATTTTCCCAACCTTCTGAAGCTTGCCGTCTGCAGTCGGTTCAATTACGGAAATCGAGCAATCATATTTCAAAACAGGCTCTTCTGTCGGCACATTTTCTACTTCAACAGGATTCCCGTTTTCATCTGTAGTTTTAACTATTCCTGCGACACTATATAAAGCATCGTAGTATGGTCCCCAATCCGCGTTATCAGGATTCACAGCGTAAATATATTTTCCGTCATTTTTTATAATATCGGCTTCGCTTACTCCTTTTACCTGATCGTTGGTTTTTCCGTGGTCTGCACCCTCAGTTCTCTGTGCGGTGTTTTGAACGTTAACGCTTGTACCCGGTTTTGCAGAGGTGTTCATATTGGCTTCACTATCTTCAATAAACGCTTCATTTTTAGTGCCGAAATTTAGAACGTCGTCAACCACACCATAAAGCTTATATTTTGCCTGATAGCTTTCATATTTATCCGCATAATCCGAGAATTTTTCCTCTATAACGCTATAATCCTGTGGTACATTGTTCTCAACAGGTGGGGTTGCATCATTAAGTGGTGGGGCCTTATCCTTCTCCCAAGGCTTTGCAATCATAAGAGATGTAAAGACAATAGCAAAGGATGCCGCAGCAGCAACAAAGGAATAAATTTTTCTCTTTCTGCTTCTTGCAGAAGGCTTCTTTTCTTCAGGCTTCCACATTGCTTCATTATTAAGAGCAGCCGCAATATTTTCCGCCTTAAGGCTTTCAGGTAATTCAATGTTTTCTATTTTTTCAAGTTTTTTATTTAAATCTAAAAGTTCTTCATTTGTAAAAACTTCTTTTTCTGAATTTTTATCCATTTCTCTGCTCCTTTCAAGATAATATGATTTTCAATTTTTCAAGAGCACGTTTTTGCCTTGAACGCACCGTAGCAGGCTCCATATTGAAAATCTCTGCTAGTTCGTAACTTTTAAAACCGCCGATAACAGAGAGCAATATAATTTGTGCATCGGGCGGAGTAAGGCTTGAAAGAGCTTCCTTCAATTCCGTGCTATTGAAGCTTTCCTCATACTCTCCGTCTATAAGGAATGTATATTCCTCAATAGGTAGAGTATCAGGAGCTTTATTCTTTTTCATAAGCTCCGTTTTGCATCTGTTTGAAAGAATTTTAAAAAGCCACACTTTAAAAAGATTTACATCTTTAAGAGTATGTATGTTGCGCCATGCAGAAAATACCGCTTCCTGTACTGCATCCTCAGCATCTTCGGTATTACCCATCATATAAACAGCATAGCGGTATAAATCCATAGCGTAAACGGAATAAAGCTGTGAAAAAGCCTGAGTATCGCCATTTTTTGAACGTTCAATTAAAAATATATTCTGGTCTTCCACGCCCACACCTCCTTGCAAGGTTTTGCTCTCGTATATAAAGAGTGGTAACTTTTTCGTTTTGTTGCAAAATTCTGAAAATTTTTTGTTTTTTTGGTTTTATCCTATCAATTTTCTTTTCATTTGTAAACAAAAAATAAATATTGTCAGAAACTTTATAATTCATTTGCAAACTGTAAAAGAGTATGGTAAAATACTATCTGTATATTTATATTCAATCAAACGAAAGGTTCGATTTTTAAAATGTCTTTATTCAAAAAGCTTTTTGGTGATTATTCAACTAAAGAGATTAAGCGCATCAATGGCACTAAGGATAAGGTGCTTGCTCTTGAGAATGAATATTCATCACTTACAGATGAACAGCTTCAGGCTAAAACACCTGAGTTCAAGGAGCGTCTTGCAAACGGCGAAACTCTTGACGATATTTTACCTGAGGCATTTGCTGCTTGTCGCGAGGCTGCATGGCGTGTTCTCGGCATGAAGCACTACCCTGTTCAGATTTTAGGCGGTATTATTCTTCATCAGGGAAGAATCGCGGAAATGAAAACAGGTGAAGGTAAAACTCTCGTTGCTACTCTCCCTGCATACCTTAACGCACTTTCAGGTAAAGGTGTTCATATTGTTACAGTTAACGACTACCTTGCAAAACGAGACTCTGAATGGATGGGTAAAATCTATCGCTTTATGGGTCTTAAGGTTGGTCTTATTATCCACGAAAAGAATAACGAAGAAAGAAAAGAAGCATATAATGCCGACATTACTTTCGGTACAAACAACGAAATGGGCTTCGACTATCTTCGTGATAATATGGTTATGTATGCATCTCAACGTGTACAGAGAGGTCATAATTTTGCAATCGTTGACGAGGTTGACTCTATCCTTATAGACGAAGCGCGTACACCGCTTATTATTTCAGGTATTGGTGAAGCATCTACAGACCTTTACCGTATGACAAACGACTTTGTTCGTCGTCTTAAAATGGTTAAGGTTAAAGAGCTTGACTCAAAAATAGACGCCGAGGATATTGTTAAAGAAGAAGGCGGCGACTACCTTGTTGACGAAAAGGCAAAAACCGCTACTCTTACAAAATCAGGTATTGCAAAGGCTGAAGTTGCATTCAATATTGAAAACCTTATGGATGCTGAAAACCTCACTCTTCAGCACCATATCAACCAGGCTCTTAAGGCTCACGGTACAATGACAAGAGATATTGACTATGTTGTTAAAGATGGTCAGGTGCTTATTGTTGACGAATTTACAGGCCGTATTATGCTTGGCAGACGCTACAGCGAAGGTCTTCATCAGGCAATTGAAGCAAAAGAAGGCGTAAAGGTTGAGCACGAAAGCAAAACTCTTGCTACAATCACGTTCCAGAACTATTTCCGTCTTTACAAAAAGCTTTCAGGTATGACAGGTACTGCTATGACCGAAAGCGCAGAGTTCCAGGAAATCTACAGCCTTGACGTTGTTGAAATACCAACAAACAAGCCTCTTGCCCGTAAGGATAATAATGATGTTCTTTACAAAACAGAGGAAGCAAAATTCAACGCGATTGTTGATATTATTACAGAATGCCACGAAAAAGGTCAGCCTGTTCTTGTTGGTACGGTTAATATTGAAAAGAGCGAAAAGCTCTCAAAATTCTTAAAGAAAAAAGGCATTAAGCACGAAGTGCTCAATGCTAAATTCCATGAAAAAGAAGCAGAAATTGTTGCTCAGGCAGGTAAATTCGGTGCAGTTACAATTGCTACAAACATGGCAGGCCGTGGTACTGATATTATCTTAGGCGGTAACCCTGAATTTATGGCAAAAACTCAGATGAAGAAAATGGACTTCGACGATGAGCTTATTGCCGAGGCTACAGGCTTTGCTGAAACAGATAATGAAGATATTATAAATGCTCGCAACACCTTCCGTGAGCTTGAAGCTGAGTTCAAAAAGCAGACAAGTGCAGAGGCTGAGAAGGTACGTGAAGCAGGCGGTCTTTATATTATCGGCACAGAGCGCCACGAATCAAGGCGAATTGATAACCAGCTCCGTGGTCGTGCAGGCCGTCAGGGCGACCCAGGTGAAAGCCGTTTCTTCCTCTCCGCAGAGGATGACCTTCTCCGTCTTTTCGCAGGCGACCGCTTCTATATGACTCTTGACGCCTTCAAGAGCGTTGGCGATATGCCTATTGAAGCAAAAATCTTCTCATCATCTATTGAAAGTGCACAGAGAAAGGTTGAAGGCAATAACTTTGCTATTCGCCGTAATGTTCTTAAATACGACGACGTTATGAACAAACAGCGTGAGGTTATTTACGGTCAGCGTAATCAGGTGCTTGATGGTGAAGATATAAGTGCACTCATTCAGAAAATGATTGTAGATACAATTTCTGAATCTGTTGACTTCTACTGCCCTGAAAAGGTTTCAGAAGACGAATGGAACAGAACAGGCCTTCTTGCAAAATATGCTTGGCTCGTTAGCGAGGATGATATTAAGCACCTTCATAAAACTGAAGATATTGCCGAAATTCTTCTCAACAAGGCCCAGGAAATTTACGACAGCCGTAAGGAAGAATATGGCGAAGACGCTGTCAAAGAAATTGAGCGCGTAGGTCTTCTCAGAAACGTTGACATCCGTTGGATGGAACATATCGATGCTATGGACCAGCTCAAGCGCAGTATGAACCTTATGGGCTATGGCCAGAAGGACCCTGTTATTGTGTTCCGTGACCAAGGTCTTGATATGTTCGAGGAAATGACAAACGGCATCCGCGAAGGTACTGTAGACTTCGTTCTTCAGGCAAGAATCCGCAAGGAAGAGCCTGTTGAAAGAAAAGCAACAGTTAAGATTACTTCCACCTCAGGCTCCGATGACGGTACACTTAAAAAAGAGCCTAAAAAGGCAGATAAAAAGCCAGGTAGAAACGACCCTTGCCCATGCGGCAGCGGTAAGAAATACAAAAAGTGCTGTGGAATGAATGATTAATAAAAAGAAGCAAGTTCTTATTGAACTTGCTTCTTTTTTATATTGTTTTATTTCTTAGGTTTCGATGACGGTTTTCGTAAAAATTTAAAAATTCCTACAACCAACAGAACAACTATAACTATTAAAACAGTTGCACAACCCATTTTATCAAGAACACTAGGAAATTCAGTTTCATTGATAATTATAGAATCAAAGGTTTCGTCAAGAGCATCTATGTTTTTATCATCGTATGGCGTATAAACAAAAGTATATTTGTTAATTGCACCACCAAATTCATAAACCTTCTGCAAATGAGATTTTTCTTCTCCGTTCATAATAGCAGATGTTTTATAAACAGTAACTGTAGCACTCATTCCATTTGGATGTTTTATTTTCTTTACTGAAACAAGCTCCATTTTGCCTTCTTCACCAATAATCTGGAAGGCATTTGAAGCTTCGCTTGCCATAAACTCTGCCGCTTCCTTCAGTTTCTTTTCATTAAGGTCATCAACACAGTATTTAAGCTCTGTATTATCTTCATAGCTTATAATAAAAGTAGAGTTATCGTCTGATATAAATTTGTCATCCTCAACCTGTTTGAATTTTTCAGGAATTTCAACAGTGTATAAACCCTCATATTCATAAAGATAGGCAAAGGCAGATACATTCAAAAGGACTGCAAAGCACATAAAAAAAACTATGCTTAAAATCTTTTTCATACCGACTCCCCCTTTTCAAAAATACTGCACCAAGAGAACTTCTCCTGATGCAGCTTTAGCTTCATTAATCCTGGTCGTTATCTGCATCTTCGTCTTCAACAGGGGTAATTTCTACCTTGATTTTTTCAATTCGCCTGTCTTCAACGCTTAAAACAGTAAACTTAACATTTTCAAAAACAACTTCATTCATTTCCCCGTCTTTTGGAATACACTGAAGCTCATCCATAATAAAACCTGCAAGCGTTTCATAACCACCTTCAGGAAGAGCCTTGCCTATAAGCTCATCAATCTCTTCAATATCTATAGTTCCGTCAACGGTAAATGTGTTATCGTCTATCTTTGAAATTTCGTCGTCCTCATGGTCATACTCGTCCTGAATATTACCCATAATAGCTTCAACAATATCTTCAAGCGTAACAATACCTGCTGTACCGCCATACTCATCAACTACAACGGCCATCTGTATTTTCTTTGCGCTCATTTCCTTAAAAAGTTCTCCGCAAGCCTTTGTTTCGGGGATAAAATATGCTTCACGCATAATGTTTTTAAGAGTACCCTTTGCCTTAACCTCTTTACCAACGTATTTAAGAAGGTCTTTAACATAAACGATACCTATAATGTTATCAATATCCTCATCGTAAAGAGGGATTCTTGACCTGCCGTGTTCTATTGCAAGAGCAACAAAATCTTCAAGCGTTATATCATTAATATCAGCAGCTATCACATCTGTACGGTGGGTCATAATATCGCCTGCGTCAGTGTCATCAAACTCAAAAATGTTGTTAATCATTTCTTTCTGAGCATCTTCAATAACACCTTTTTCACCACCAACGTCAACCATCATACGAATTTCTTCTTCGGTAACGGTTTCTTCATCTGCGTTAGGGTCAAAACCAAAAAGGCGCACAACGCCATTTGTTGAAAGAGAAAGAATTTTCACAAACGGTGCAGTGATTTTAGAAATCACCAGCAAAGGCTTTACGACTGCAAAAGCAATTTTTTCAGAAGCCTGCATACCGATTCTCTTAGGAGCAAGCTCACCTAAAACAAGAGAAAAATATGAAGTTATAAGCGTAATTACAACAACAGAAACACCTGAAATCAAGCTCTCAGGCACGCCCGGAAGGGCACCTGAAATTGCACCTGTAAGAATAGCTGCAAATGAGGTTGATGCAGAAGCAGATGACAAGAAACCTGCTAAGGTTACGCCTATCTGAATAGTTGAAAGAAAACGTGTTGAATTGCTTGTAAGCTTTAAAACCATTTTAGCTTTTTTATGGCCATCCTCTGCCATGCGCTCAATCTTAGCATCGTTAAGAGAAATTATAGCAATTTCGCTCATTGCAAAGAATGCATTAATAAAAATAAGCACTAACAGAAGTAAGATTTTAAAAAACAAGCCGTCTGTTGCAGAAGCACTTTCTGCAAGATTTAAAAATTGGGCCAAAATAAAATTAGGTCCGGGTTCATCCATAATAGGATAAGCTCCTTTCAAAAAAGAAATATTTGTGGAAATTCTACACCACATTATCATATATTATCTCAAATTTTTAATGTTTTGTCAATAGTTGCCACTTTACTGACGTGATTTACAGATTGCGCTCCTTAAAGTACTATATTCCCCAAAAATATCCATAATAATTGGTAAAAAATCGTGAAATTTTTAACTTTTTCTTGTTTACAAGAGGATAAATAAGTGGTAATATAATTGTTGGTGTTTTAATAATACTTATAATTAACATTTTTATAGGAGGCAAAAACTATGGCTAGAAAAATGAAAACCATGGACGGTAACAATGCCGCTGCTTATGTGTCATATGCTTTCACAGAAGTTGCAGGTATTTACCCAATCACACCTTCAAGCCCAATGGCAGACTATGTTGACCAGTGGTCAGCACAGGGCCAGAAAAACATCTTCGGCACAACCGTAAAGGTTTCTGAGATGCAGTCTGAGGCAGGTGCAGCAGGTACTGTTCACGGTTCACTTGCAGCCGGTGCGCTTACAACAACCTACACAGCTTCACAGGGTCTTCTTCTTATGATCCCTAACATGTACAAAAT
>JAEIGA010006692.1_pt1 | contig 17552 bp, 16 predicted proteins | sample 9270691 | NCBI WGS metagenome assembly JAEIGA01 (sample SAMN17057246, study PRJNA624740) | gut metagenome | biome: biome; isolation source: fecal sample | host: Bos grunniens | place: China: Xizang | collected 2019 | reverse complement strand
GGAACTTTGAAAGGAACAAAGGCTATTGGTTGGTTTATTGAAGAATATGGCATTGCACAAGTTTCAATGAATATTACCGATGCAAAAGTTGCTCCTTTACACGTTTGTTTTGATGAAGTAAGTGCAAAAGCCGCAGCAAGAGGAGTTAGAGTTACAGGTGTGGAAATCGTAGGTTTAGTTCCAAAGAAAACTTTGATTGATGCTGGTAAATATTATCTTGCAAAACAACAACGTTCTCTTGGAGTTGATGAAGCAGAGTTAATAAAAATCGCTGTGAAATCAATGGGTCTTGACGACTTAAAGCCATTTAACCCACAAGAAAAGGTGATTGAATATATGATTGAGGACAAAGGTAGCAAGAAATTAGTGGATATGACTTGCACTGCTTTCGCTAACGAAACTGCTTCTGAGAGTCCTGCTCCCGGTGGTGGAAGTATCTCAGCTTATATGGGAGCTTTGGGTGCTGCTTTGGGAACAATGGTTGCTAATCTTTCATCTCACAAAGCTGGTTGGGACGAAAGATGGGAAGAATTCTCTGTTGTAGCAGAAAAAGGTCAAGCAATAAAAGATGAATTGTTGTTCTTGGTTGATGAAGACACTCGTTCTTTCAACTTAATCATGGAAGCCTTCGGATTACCAAAGAAAACAGACGAAGAAAAAGCAGCAAGAACACAAGCTATTCAAGCTGCAACAAAATATGCTATTGAAGTACCTTACAGAACTCTTTGTAAATCATTTGAAGTGTTTGAAGTATGTCAAAAAATGGTTGAAATAGGAAATCCAAACTCTGTAACAGATGCAGCAGTTGGTATTTTATGTGCAAGAGCTGCGTGTATAGGAGCATTTATGAATATGCAAATAAACTGCGGTAGCTTAAACGACAAAGAATTCGTTAAAGACATAATCGCAAAAGGTCAAGCAATAGTTGATAAAGCCGAAACAATAGAAAAAGACTTTATTGCAAGAGTTTTAAAACAAATTTCTGAATAATTATTGTTATAAAACAATATACGGAGGGAGGTATTCACCTCTCTCCTTTTTTAATATATTTTCGTATGAATCAGGATGTAAGAGTTTTTTCTTTAACAGAGGTAACAAACAGTATAGAACGTACCCTTAATGCAAGGTATAGTTCGGAGTTTTGGGTGAAAGCCGAAATGTTAAAGCTTAATTACTATACTTATAGCGGGCATGCTTTTCCTGATTTGGTGGAAAAAGAAAATGGAATCATAGTAACGCAAATGCGTGCTATTATTTGGTCGAGCGATTTTAAAAGAATAAACGAAAAATTCACTCGTGCGGGGGTTGAACTCACTGACGGAACAACAATTTTGTTTAAAGCCAGCATAAAATATAATAAATTCTATGGACTAAGTCTAAGAATTAGCGATATTGATACTTCGTTTTCTCTTGGCGAATTGGAGAAAGAGAGAAACGCCTCAATAGAAAGACTGAAAGAAGAAAAGATTTTTGAGTTGAATAAGATGACTATTTTGCCTGATTTGCCAAAAAGGCTTGCTGTAATCTCGGTTGAGACAGGCAAAGGCTATCAAGATTTTATCAATATCATAAATTCCCATGATGAATTTGGCATTTTCCATAAATTATTCCCTTCTTTGCTACAAGGAGATGGAGCAATCAATACAATAATCAATAATTTAGAGAAAATAAAAGCAGTAAAAGATTTCTTCGATGCCGTACTTATCATTCGAGGTGGCGGAGGCGATATTGGAATGGCTTGTTATAATAATTTTGAGCTTTGTAAAACAATAGCAACTTTCCCTCTTCCTGTAATAACTGGCATAGGGCATTCTACAAATCTAACAGTTAGCGAAATGGTTTCTTATCATAATGGAATAACTCCTACGGATGTTGCAGATTTTATCATAAAACGTTTTCAAAATGCAATGGAAAATTTGGAGAGAATGGAGAGTATGATAAAGATAAAAAGCAATTACAGGATTGAAAGAGAGAAAGAGCAGTTGGATTTAATGGAAAAATACATCAATGTGTTAAATCCTCAAAATCTTTTAAACAAAGGCTATTCTATTACCTACCTTAATGGTAAGGTTTTAAAGAGTGTGAACGATATTAAGCAGGGAGATTGTTTGATAACAAAGCTTGCCGAAGGTGAAGTAAAATCTATTGTAAAATAAACAAAAAAAGAAGAATGACTTACAACGAAGCATATACAGAATTGAAAGACATAGTAAATTCTTTGGAGTCTTCTGATGTTGATATTGAAGACTTATGCAAAAAAATTGAGAAAGCAAAAGAGTTAATCGCCCTTTGCAAAACAAAACTTGCAGAGGTTGAAATAGATATTGAAGCCTTAAACAATAAACTCCAAGAATTATAGTGCAGAGGCTATCTTTTTAGCTAAGAAATAAGAGAGTTTGTAATTTGATTCCACGCTCCAACCTGCTACATGTGGGGTTAAGACAACGTTATTTCTTGAAAACAAATCTTGAAGTTCAGACGGAGTGTTTTGAAGTTCGTTTGAAAAAGCCTCAAACTCTAAAACGTCTAATCCAGCACCAAGAATTTTTCCTTCATTCAAAGCTTCAAGCAAATCTTTTGTGTTTACAACCTTTCCTCTTGAAGTATTTAAAAGATAAAACGGCTTTTTAAAGTTTTGAATAAAGCTTTTGTTGAACATATACTTTGTTTCCTCGGTCAAAGGTGTGTGAAAAGATAGAACATCGCTTTGAGAAAAAATTTCCTCTAAGCTACATTCTTGTGCGAAAGCATCAGAATAATTTGTTTTATATTTGTCATAGGCTATTACCTTGCAGTCAAATCCCGATAATCGTTGAGCAAAACTTCTTCCCATATTACCATATCCAATTATTCCAATAGTTTTGCCTTTGATTTCTAAGCCTCTGTTTTCTTCTCTAAGCCAAAGTCCTTTTCTTACTTGCATATCGGCAATGCAAATCTTGTTAAACAAAGACAAAAGTAAACCAAGGCAATGCTCCCCTACTGCATCGCGATTTCCTTCGGGTGAATTGATGCAAGCAATTCCCTTTTCCTCGGCATAATCCACGTCTATTGCATCCATTCCTGCGCCAATTCTTCCAATGACTTTAAGGTTTATTGCTCTATCTATTACTTCTTTATCTATCAAAAGCTTACTTCTAACTATCAAGGCTTGATAACCCGCAATCACTTCTAAGAGTTCTTCTCTTGTTATTTGTGGTTGATAGTCTATTTCAAAGCCTGCTTCTAATAAGATTTCTTCTAAAACTGCGTGTCCTTTATCTAAAACAAGTATTCTTTTCATTATTTGTCTTTATATAAGTATTCTATAAATTCATCGTAACTTCCGCCAAACACATTCAAATCAACTTCGGAACGAATGCCCGGAACAACGCCTTGATGTGAGTATTGCCAAAATTTCCACTTAATTGCCTTTGGCTCATTGCAAAGTTTACAAAGCCAAAGGTCGTAATCGTCAAAATTTCCTTTGATATAATGATTGTATGTCTGTATGTTTGTGTATATAATCGGCTTTTTGTCGTAGTGTTTCTCTAAGGTACGCAAACAATTATATATTTCGCTAATTACTTTGTTTCGTTTCTCTTTTGAAAACTTGTTTCCACCATACAATTCCACGTCTAAAACCGGCGGAAAGTCCATTGGAGTTAAACTAACGTTGTTTATAAAGTTGTAAGCCTGCTCTTTGCCTCCTTTATTGAAACGAAAAAAGTGATAAGCCCCTACTATGATTTTGTTTTTCTTTGCCTGCGAGAAATTATACTTGAATTTCTTATCGACAAACGTTTCTCCCTCGGTTGCTTTTATGAATGCAAAATTGATTTTTGAAGAATAAACTTCTTTCCAGTTGATTTTACCTTGATGAGATGCGACATCAATTCCTACAACGGGGAAACGATAAGAATCAATCATTACACCCGGACAAGCATAGTACTTTCTGTAATAATTTATTCCATAATTACAAACTATTATGCAAGAAATCAAAAACAAAAAAACAGAGATAATTATTATAACTCTTTTTTTCTTTCTACTTGTCATTGATTATGTAATGTTCAATCGCTTGAATAGGAATAGAAACCTCGTATTGCTTTGAGTCTTTTATAGGATAGACTAAAATATTATCCTTACTTATTGCGAATTCACTATTAACAAATTCCTCAAAACCAAGACTTGCTTCAACATTTGTAAAATATGACGAAATCTTTTCAAACTTCTTATCGTCAATATCAAGTATCTCTCTTATCTTTAACGGAGTATCGTTAGCCACGTTATAAGTTACACCAAAAAATAGGCTATCCTTTTGATTGCTTTCCGCATAAACGATTTCTCTCTCCATTAAAGCACTTACCAAATTATTGTAAGCAACTACCGAAACCGTTCTTACAAGTAATTGATGTGGCATTTCCTTTTTCCCAACCTTTTTAATCTCTTCAACAGATTGCTTAAAAATTTGTTCAGCCTTTGAAGCAATAAGTTTAAACGAACGAGTTTCTTCCTTAACCCTTTTAATAGGAACAAGCATCTTTGCCTTTATTCCATTAACCGTATCATTTATAGAAAAACCACTTATAGTTAGAGTTTGCAACATATAAGTTGGTGCATCTTCATTTAGTTTTATTTCAACCGTTTTAAGTTTCGTATCATTCTTTTCTTGCTTTTGCTCAGCCTTCTTACCACAAGAAGCAAAAATTAAAGCAGAAAAAGTTAAAAAATAAAATAATCGTTTCATAGAAATCTTGACTTAAACTAATATATTGCAAAGTTACATTTTTTTCATCAAACTTCACAAAAATATCTCTTAGAATTAGAAAAATATTTCTTAGGATTAGAAAATTATTTCTTAGCTTTATTTTTGCAAAACAAAGAAATAAATATTACTGATTTATAATCCATTTTCCTGTTTTGCCTCCTTCTCGTGTTAAAACGCCTTTATTTCTTAATCCATCTATTATTTTCCTTACTTGACGTTCGCTAATATTTAATGTTTTTGACAAATCCGCCCTTGAAATTGCTGGTGCCTGCCTTATAATTTCTAAAATTTTATTTTCATTCTTTGGATCAGTTTGGATCATCTTTGGATCATCTTTGGAACACTTTGGAGCGCATTCTGTATTTGCACGCCAAATAATAATTTTAAAATCATTTTCTTGTATAAACTCAGGCGTTTTCAATCCATAAGCTTTACATTTATTTATAATATCTGACGTTCCCGTACCGATTTTTTCGATATAGCCATTCCAATACATTGGATCAGCAAGCAAAGGATTAGTTGGCAACGATTTATGAGGGCCATATAATTTTTGAATTGTTAGACCGTATGGCAGAACTCCCGGATTCAATACTTCTAACCTATCTCTAAACAACATAATCTGTACACTTGCATTACTCGTATAATCTCTATGACAAATTGCATTAACGATTGCTTCTTTTACTGCATCAATTGGCAATTCGGAACGCGTAGGAACATCTGCTTTTTCGCCGTTTGAACGAGTTCCAACCCAATTATTGATACGACTCATCACAAAACTTGTAGCTTGATCTATAAGTTCAAAAACATCTCCCCTATAAATTTGATATGCGGGCATTGGTTTTTCAACTACATTACCATAAAACTGCACACATTTCACCTCAGATGTAACAAAAAACTTTTGAGGTTTCTTACCAAACAACAATATTGCTGCATTAGCTAAGCGTCCTTTATCATCAATTAAGTCAAGATGTGTAAGCAATGTTGTAGGCGATGTTTCAACCGTAAGAGGAAAATTACGTTTCAAGCGTGCCATGTGAATAAAGTTTTTCATTTTATTCTCATCTAAATCATCTAATGTTGCATCATTATCATTAGATGTATCAAATGGCTTCCAACGTATATATTCCTTTTCTTCTAAATAACGAATTAACGAAGCGTAAACAGAGGTTCTTAATCCGTCAATATCAACAAAGGTCTTTCGTACAATATCTCTTTCAACTTTTCTTATAAAAGCCGTCTCTTTTGAATGCCTATTTAGATCTTCTTTACTATAAATATAGATTAAACGAGTTTTATGAAGCTTTGTAGCTAAATCATATTCCCTTTCTGTTGGTGAAACGCCTTCCTTATCTTCGTAACCATAAAGATTACCAAGCAGACCTAAGTAAATATCACAAAGTTCTACTTCTTTCAAATACACATGACTTGCAGGATATTCATTAGCTGGCACTTCCTCAAATATAAATGGCTCAAAAAATTTACCCAACAAAACATCTGTTCGGATATAATGACAAAGCATTGCTCGTTCTTCTGCAAACTCACTTTGAACACTACTGATGAATATCTTTATTCGTTTCATAAGCTCAAAAACAACTTTTATCAAATGCAAATTTATAATTTTTATTTGAGTTAATAAAAGTATTAGTAATCCATTTCATCGATTTATAAAAAACAACATGAATTCGATGAGTTATTTCTTAGCTTTATTTTTGCAAAACAAAGAAATCTTAATACTTTTTGCTTATTTTTTTGTTTCTTTGTTGTATCTTTGCTTTTGAATATTAAATAGACGGCTATGAAAATACAATTTTTAGGTGCTGCAAAGGAAGTTACGGGCAGTAAACATTTGATTACTACTAATAAAGGCAAGAAAATACTTTTGGATTGCGGAATGTATCAAGGTAAGGGTTTGGAAACTGATGCTTTAAACCGTGATTTAGGTTTCAATCCCGAAGAGATAGATTATTTAATCCTTTCTCACCCTCATATAGATCACTCTGGGCTAATTCCTTACATTGTAAAATTGGGATTTAAAGGTACAATATATTCTACTCCTGCTACAAGGGATTTGTGTTCTATAATGTTAATGGATTCTGCCAGCATTCAAGAGTTAGATACTCGCACTTTCAACAAGAAAAGAGCAAGACAAAATCTTGAAAGCGTTGAACCGATTTACACAACTGCTGATGCACAAGAGGCAATGAATTATTTTGTTTCTGTACCTTACGGAAAGAGAATTTTTGTAGATGAAAACATTACTTTAAAGTTTACAGACAACGGACATATCTTAGGAAGTGCTACTTGTAATATAACAATAAAGGAAGATGGCAAAGAGGTAAAGATTGCATTCACAGGGGACGTTGGACGTTATCAAAAAAGAATTCTTAGAGCTCCGCAAGCCTTTGAGCAAGCCGACTATATAATTATGGAATCGACGTACGGAGATAGACTTCACAACAATTTAGATAAGAGCGAAGAAGAATTATTGAAGGCAGTGATAGATACTTGTTGCAAAAAGAAAGGAAAGCTTCTTATTCCTTCCTTTGCGATAGGGCGAGCTCAAGAAATAATTTTTGCTCTCAATAAGTTGTGGGAACGTGGCTTACTTCCAATGATAGATGTCTATGTGGATAGTCCTTTAAGCCTTAATGCAACAAATATAATGCGTATTCACTCGGAGTGTTTCAATGATGAGATGAAAGAATTTATGCAAACCGACCCCGATCCGTTTGGATTTGAAAAGCTACACTATATTCGCGGTACGGAAGAGAGTAAAAAGCTAAACACAACTAAAACTCCATGTATTATTATCTCTGCTTCGGGCATGATGGAAGCGGGAAGAATTAAGCATCACATTGCAAACAATATAGAAAATCCAAGAACGACAATCTTAGGCGTAGGTTATTGCGCACCAACTACGCTTGGGTATAAAATTCTCAGAGGTGATAAAGTTGTTTCCATATTCGGACAAACTCATTATGTAAAAGCAGAAATTCGTTCTATTGACTCCTATTCTGCACACGCCGACTACGAGGAGTTGATTAAGTTTTTATCGTGTCAAGATAAAGAGAAAATCAAAAAAATCATTCTTGTACACGGGGAAAGCAAAACACAGGAAAATTTTGCTAAAACTTTGAATGAAAGAGGTTACGAAAACGTTTATATTCCATCGAAATGCGAAAGTTTAGAGCTTGTATAATCGTTTGTTTTTTATTGAGTTTGTTTTCTAATTCTTTGTTTGCTCAAAGCTACGACAAGGAAAACGACAATCAAATAGGCGATACGGCGGTTAATTTCACGTTTGTGAATGAAAACGGCATGCAAAATTTATATTCTTTAATAGAAGAAAGAAACACAAACGTATTAGTTGTGTTTTACAGCCCAGAATGTGAGGATTGTCAGGCGTTAAAAAAGAAGATGTCAAAATCTAAGAAACTCAACTCTTTGATTGCAGAAAACGAACTGACAATTCTTGCCGTTGCTCCTGAGGTTGAAGAAAAACTTTGGCAAGAGCACAAAAGCCAAGTGCCAGAAAATTGGATAAACTCTTACTGTGAGGACTGCGAGCCTATAACAAAGAGTTATATTTGGACGGTTCCAACACTTTTTCTTATAAGTAAAGACAAAATTGTATTAAATAGAGATTTTAAACATCGTGAAAGAAATAAGTATAATTAACGGACCTAATCTTAATCTCTTAGGACAAAGAGAAGTAAGCATATATGGAAGCACAAGTTTTGAGGAATATCTTGAAGTATTAAGAAAAAAATTTCCTGAATTTAAGATTTCTTATTTTCAATCTAACGTTGAGGGAGAGATAGTAACGCAAATACAAAAAGATTCTTCAAAAGACGGAATCATAATCAATGCCGGAGCGTACACTCACACCTCAATAGCGATTGCAGATGCGATTTCTGCAATACAAACTCCCGTAATAGAGGTACATATTAGCAATATCTTAGCACGAGAAGAGTTTAGACACAAATCTTTCCTTTCTCCCGTTTGTCAAGGTAGCCTTTTCGGATTTGGAATCAAAGGATACGAATTAGCCTTACATGTCTTCCAAAGTGAAAATTAACTTAATAACTTCTCCTCCCTTTGTATAGGTAACTAAATTAGGGCAATACTCAAACACATTCTTACCCATAATCACATCTTTTGCAGGAATAACGACCTTATTCAAAGCAGTGCATTGACCAAAAGCACTATCCCCTATTCTATCTATGTATTCTCCACACTTAACGCTTAGCAAAGAAGAACAATTCCAAAAGCCTTGCTCTTCAACTATCACTAATGAAGTAGGCATATCAAGATTCATCAAAGCAGAGCAAGAACCGAAAGCTAAACGTCCCACAGTTTCAACCCCTTCTGCAAACTCTACTGAACTCAATGCCGAACACGCAAAAAAGGCTTCCCTTTCTATTATTTTAACTTCATTAGGTATTTTTATCTTGCTTAGAGATGAGCAATTCCAAAAGGTTCTTTCTTTAATCCTTTGCAAGGAATTGGAAAGCGAAATCGTAGTTAAACTCTTACACATAAAGAACGCCTCTTCTCCAATAGACAAAACTGAATGTGGCATCATCAAATCCACAATTCCGTTGCACATATAAAAAGCCTTTTCTCCAATATACACCAAACAATCAGGCAATGTTAATTCCTTTATCTCGCTTCGCATATAGAAGCCCTTGTCTTCTATTCTCGTAACCAAGTAATTTTTCCCTTCAAAACTAACTTCCGTTGGTATAACAAGGTTTTTAGCAAGCCTTCCTTCGCCTGCACTCACTCCAACTTCGTTTCTTCCTTCTATAACGCTATATTTCAATCCATTTAAGCTGAAAGATTGAGCTATCACAAAAGATAAACCCATCAAAAAGCAGAAAAATAATACTAATCTTTTAATCTCAAAATTTATTTCTTGCAAATATAGGAATATTCCTAAGAAATAAAAAAATAATCCTAAGGAAAATTTCAAAATTCCTTAGGATTATTTTCGTAAAGCTAAGACTTATTTTTCGCTTTCTTTACTATCTTATCACAATCTTTTTATTCGCAAATCCTCGTTGGGTTTTGATTCTTACGATGTATGTTCCGCTTTGAAGATTTGATACATCTATTGTTTCAATGTTTTGACTACCTTGTTTTCTTAGCACAACTTGTCCTAAGGCATTATGGATTTCTATTTCCTTTACCTTAAAAGATGATTGTATTGTTACAATATCACTTGCAGGATTTGGGTAAATGTTAGAATATCTATCAACCGTAGCATTATAAAGCGACATATCTGTTGAGTCATTTGCATCAAAATTTATGCCATCTCCCAAAGTAGAGTCTGTTTCTGCAAAGATTGGGAAGAAATACATTTGACAGGTGTTTGGAATAGGAGCGGATGCATTTCCCGGTTCACTTCCCCAAAGATCCCAATAGTTATAACCAAAACCAAAACGTTCTGAATCACGGAATGGATGTTGATCCCATAGCATCCAAGGTGTGGCTGCTGTATCTTCTGCTGTCCTTATCAAAGATGGGTCGTAGACTGCACAATCTTTTACAAACAATACTCTATTTAAACGTGTAGAAGTAATTGTTACATCTTCAACAATATAGAACAATCCATTCATATTTATAGGATTATCAAAATAAAATTCTATATAAGAGTAATTTGGACTACATGTTAATATAAAATTAGTATCTATATCTACCGATGCTATTTCTCTATCTAAAGTATTATTCATTATTTTAAGTTTTCCTTTTGGGGCATTTATCAATTCTTGATTTTCAAAAGGACAAATTAATTGTTTTTTTTGCTGAGATGTTAAACTATAATCATTTGAAAGATCTTCCGCTAATGCCATCTTTAAATTAACTCCTACTGCAACGCCTTGAATTGTTAATAATGTATCTGTATAGCAAGGCTGTGCTCTATCAACTATTCTATTCCCTATACCCGTAGCCAGAAAATGGAAATGTCCTCTTGTTAATCTATTGTGTTCATTTTCATTATAATAATTAAAAGCAGATGAACAGAAATCTACATCTATATAATCTGGAAGGAAATAATTATTTGGTGGATTAGAGTTTTGTCCTTTTATAACAAAAGAAGAAACTAAAACTGCTACTAAAATAAATACTGATTTTTTCATATCAATTTGTTTTTTTATTGTTATTACTTATTTTTATTATTGACATATTATGTTATAGTTAATTGCATTAGGTATGATATTTCTTAATGTATTATGCTTTTGTCCTACAATATAAGTATAAGAAGGTATTCCTGATATTTGATTTAAATGAAATGTTATCACAATTTTCTGATTGAAAATTGTAGCACAATTATATGGCTGAGATGAATTCCTTTCGCAATCAAATATTACAACACCATTTGCAGTATCTTTAGTGATTGCGGCATAATAATAATCGTCATATCTTGTCAAACTATTGTATAACTTAATCCCTCCATTTGATTCAGGTGATGGTTGTACAGATTTAGCAATGTACGCACTTTGATTAAATGGTTCCATCTCAAATATCTCATCGTGCCCATAATGACCATTTGCAAGATATAACAATTTGTCATCTTCTTTACAAAACTCCAAATCAATTGGTCTTAATTTTGCATTATTTACTTCTAAACATTGTTTATTTATTATGTTGATTCCCGATGATGCATCATAAATAGCAAAATCTGTTTTATAGGTTTTGTGCAATGTTGGTGCTTCGTGAGTGTATGCTAATGCAAATACATCATCCACAAGGTTTTCTAATAGATATTTATTGTATGATAAATCCGGGTGAGAGAAGATAGAACCTGTGTATTGTTGAATATCGTCTCCGTAAAATGAAGATATTATCAATGTGCTATTATCTATTCTTTCAATAGTCGATATATATTTCGTTCCAACTGATAGAGTTTTAAATCTATATTGACTTTCTATTATTTGGTATGATGTATTAGTATCTCTATGTAAGTGTATTAAAAATCTTTCATCTGCTATTGCCGCTATATGTATTTTTTCGTCTAATTCATATACTTCTAATTCGCTGACTTCTCCAACAATTATTGGATCGTTTATTAACTCTATGTGAGCAGGATCAGGGCTTAAAGAAAACATATTTTCAGTTTTTGTCCAACCAATAAATCCTACTCCATTATTAGTGCCACAAAAGTAGATATAATCTTCAAAAATTTTAAAATCACAAACCTTCAATCCAATATAAGCACCTTTTCCTCCATTATTATTCATAGACAAAGTAAATTCGGTACCACTTGTTGAAAAAGGTATTGATAATACTAAATTTTATTTATCAATATCTCTGATTTTTATTGAATCGTTGTTAATAAAAATATTGATATAACTTGTATGTCTTTTTAATGTTGCTGTACTATTTTGATTCATTATTTGTTGCATTTGCGAAAATGCGACTATTGGCAATAATACCAATAGTAATATTATACTTTTTTTCATATTCTTATTTTTTTGAAAATTGTAAATCTAATTTTTTTTTCTTTTGCTTTGATTGATTTTATTTTAACGATGTTTGCTCAAAGCAAGAGTGAAAGCAAACATCTTTATTTGCTTAAATTGTTCTTGCAAAGGTAGGTTATGCTTTTAGTGTTTTGCATAATATTTGAATATATGTTGCAAATGTAGAAATATTTCTTTAAAAAAATAAAATAAAGCAAAGAAAAAATTTAATTTTTCTTTGCTTTTTGAAATTATTTCTTTGCTTTTTTCTTTACATTCTTAGTCCTATGCCCCATTCTATGTATTGGGCTACGCTAAAATGTTGTGCTCTTAATCCTATGCTACAAAACCAATTTTTATTTATTTGATAACGCAAGCCTATGCGTTGAAAAAAGTTTGGTGCCTCATCGTAAATACTCCTATAAATATAATATCCCGGTTCTATAAATAGGTGTAATTTGTGTATTTTATATTCATAGCTAAGATATGCATTCAAATTAAATCGCTCCATTAGGTTTGATTCTCTTAATCGTATTTCTCGATTTTCAACGTAATAGGTTGTGCCTATGTATTGATTGTATCCAAGTCCAAATCCTATGCCAAGGGAATGTTTATAGGTAAATCGCTTTAAGAATCTTTTGTCTAAGCCAAATACTAAATAGGATTTCTTATTGTATTGTTTATTAACCTCTTCTTTTGGCAAGATTGTTAAAACGTTATGTGAGCCTATGAAAATTGTTGTAAGGTCTTCTATTGTGAAATTAAAGATTGGAAGTTGAGTTTGTGCATATTCAAAGGCTCCGTATGGCTTATATTTAAGGCTTAGTTTTGGAGTTATTACGTTTAAACCTTTATTTGGTTTTGCCATTGCACCGTTTGAAAAGTGAGAAAGCGATAATCCTACTCCTATTTCAAATTTTGAACCAATAAGACGATAAGCACTCAAGCCCGCATCTATATAACACGAAAGCGATGCTCCCATTACGTCATTAAATGGGTTTTCTAATGAAAAATGTTGCCAATTGAATGCAAGACCTAAGGAAAATTCTGTTTTTAAACTCCATTTTGGTTTATTGATTACATAACTACTCATAAAACCATAAAGGGCTATTGGTTTGCCAAGTTGATTTTTTACATTGAAATCGGCAATATATAGTCCTAATCCATAACTTGGATAGTCGTAGAGTTGATGCCAAGGGCGTGAACCATCGCTTTGTCTTTCGTATCGAAAGGATGTGGCATAGATTAGTGAAATTGGTGTGTGTTGTGTATTATTTCCTTTCACAAAGTCATTTGTTGGTAAAACCCAACCGCTTTGAGCGTGAATGGAATATGAGTCTAAAAAATTATCTTGCCCTATTGTTGTGATTGAATTCAACAATAGGGCAATTATTACTAAATATTTTTTCATTAAGTCTTTACTTGCGTGTCAAATATTCTAATATCTGAATAGCATTTGTTGCTGCTCCTTTTCTTAGATTATCGGCTACAATCCAAAGATTAAGTCCGTTTGCAATAGATGTATCTCTTCTTACTCTACCTACAAAAACCTCGTCTTTATCTTTTGCATTAAGTGGCATAGGATAAATATTCTTTGTTGGATTGTCCAATACCACAACTCCTTTTGTTGATTCTAATAACTTATAAACATCTTCTATTTCAAAAGGTTTAACAAATTCTACATTCACCGCCTCACTATGTCCTCCTTTTACTGGAACTCTCGCTACGGTTGCAGTGATTGCTATAGAATTGTCATTGAATATTTTTCTTGTTTCATTAACAAGCTTTTCTTCCTCTGTGGTATAGCCATTTTCAAGAAAGTCGCCTCCGTGTGGAAGTATGTTTTCAAAAATTTGATATGGATATGCTTTTTCGCAAGCTTTGTTTTCTTTTTCACAATCTAATTGATTAACCGCCTTTACGCCCGTTCCGGTTACGCTTTGATAGGTTGAAACAACTATTCTTTTGATTTGATAGGTTTTATGTAAAAGGCTTAGTGCTAAAACCATTTGAATAGTTGAACAATTAGGATTTGATATGATTTTGTCCTCGTTTTTTATTGCATTTGCATTGATTTCCGGCACTACAAGTGGGATATTTTCTTGCATTCTCCAAGCCGAAGAATTGTCGATAACGATTGTGCCTTTTTCGGCAAAGAGTGGTGCGTATTTTTTAGAGGCTGCTCCCCCTGCTGAAAAGATTGCGTAGTCGCATTGTTGATTTATTACTTGCTCAACGCTTTGAACTATTAATTCTCTATTGGAAAACTTTATCTTTTTACCAATACTTTTTTCCGATGCCGCAACTAAGATTTCTTCATTAGCAAATCCTCTTTCTTCAAGTACCTTTAACATTAAGCTTCCTACAAGTCCTGTTGCTCCAACTACTGCTATCTTCATTTTATTTCTTGATTTTAAAAAAATAATACTTGGTTTTAAAAAAATAATACTTAGTTTTAAAAAATTATTACTTGGTTTTATTTTTTTCTTATTTGGTTTTATTCATTAGAGAACTCACGTATGTATTTTTGATAAGCCGAAAATATATTTGCTCGTGAGACAAAACCTAAGTATTTGCCGTTTTCGACTACTACCAAAGTGTATCTATCTGAGATTTTAAACTTTTCTACTATTTTTTCCATAGGTTCGTATATCTCAACGATAAAAGATTCCGAATATTGCATATAATCTTTGATGAATACCTTGTCGTATTTTTCTCTATCAAACAAAATGGAACGTACATCGTCTAAAACTACAACTCCTTTAAGAATTTGATTTTCATCTACAACGGGAAAGAAACTTCTTGAAGAGATTTTTACCGCTTGAACAATGTCTAAGAGTTTTGCCTCGGGAGATAAAGTAACGAAATTGGTTTCTATCAATTTGTTTATCTCAATAGAGGTTAATGCATTTTTGTCTTTATTATGTGTATTCAAATCTCCTTTTGCTGCAAGAGGAGCTGCATAAATTGAATACTTTGTTAAAGGTTTTACAACAAGGTATGCAATTGTTGTTGCTATCAAAAGCGGAACAAACAAGGCGTATCCTCCTGTGATTTCGGCAATAAGGAAAGTCGCTGTCAAAGGTGAGTGCATTATACCCGCCATTACTGCTGCCATTCCTACCAAAGCAAAGTTGCTTTCGGCTACCGTAATAAGTCCCGAAAGATTTACAATTCTTGCAACAAAGAATCCTACAAATCCTCCTAAGAATAGACTTGGTGCAAAGGTGCCTCCAACGCCTCCCGAGCTACAAGTAACCGCCGTTGCAATGGCTTTAAAGAATACAATAGCAACAAGAACAATCAAAAAAGTTAATTCATTATCTACGTAAGGGTGAAAGAAACTATTTTCAAACATTACATCTACATCATTATTCAATAAAGAGGTTAATGCCGAATATCCTTCACCAAATAATGGAGGGAAAATATAAACAAGTAAGCCTAAAATACTTCCCCCTAAGATAATTTTTGTTGAACGTTTGTATTTTGAGAATTTATTGCTAACCCAACGATTGATTCTAAGGAAATAAAGAGCCATAAAAGCGGAAATAATTCCTAAAAGGACAAATGCGGGGATTTTTGAAAGTTCAAAAAGTGTATCAACTTTGTAATAGAATTGCACTCCTTGACCAAAAAAGAAATAAGATACGAGTGCCGAGGTTAAAGCCGAGAGTAAAAGAGGTGTTGCAACGGTCATCGTTAAGTCTATCATTAAAACCTCAAACACAAATAAGACTCCCGCAATTGGAGCTTTGAAAACCCCTGCTATTGCACCGGCCGCACCACAAGCAAGTAAGGTTATTGCGTGTTTTCTACTAATTCTAAAAAATCTACTAATGTTTGAGCCTATTGCACTGCAAGTTAAAACAATTGGTGCTTCCAAACCAACACTTCCTCCAAAGGCTACGGTGATTGAAGAGGTGATTACCGAAGACCAACAATGATGAAACTTTAATTTTCCATTCTTTCGAGAAAGAGAATACATAACTTTACTCACTCCATGAGATAAATCATCTTTTATAAAGTATTTTACCAACATTACGCTTAAGATTATACCTATTGTTGGATAAACTAAGAAAAGAATATTACCTCTATCGGGCGAAAACCAAGAGAATCCACTAATGATTTCGTAAGTAAAATGGACCGTATTTTTAAGAATTACCGAGGCTAAACCACTAAATAATCCAACGACTAAACTAAGGATTAGAACAAATTGGTATTCGGTCAAATGTTTTAATCGCCATAGCATAAACGCCTTGTAATAAGGGTTTAGATTTATTTGTCTTATGTATTTAATTAGTTTTTTTAGTTGCATAATCGCTTACAAACTTATTAAATATTTTTGATATATAAATATTTTTAGTTGATATTTTTTTATTTTTGCAGTGTTTTTTAATTAGAAAATTGAAGTTTATGAAAATTATTTCTTACAATGTCAATGGAATAAGGGCTGCTGTCGGTAAAGGATTCGCACAATGGTTAGAACAAGAAAATCCCGATGTGATTTGTATTCAAGAAACAAAAGCTCAAAGCGAACAAATACCCGTTTTAGAGTTTAATTCCTTGGGATATGAGTGTTATAGCCTTTCGGCAATCAAAAAAGGATATAGCGGAGTTGCTATTCTAACTAAACAAAAGCCCGATAATGTGATTTATGGTATGGGAATAGAGCAATATGATAATGAGGGAAGGTTTATAAGATGTGATTTTGGGGATTTATCTATTGTAAGTGTTTATCATCCATCGGGAACAAGTGGAGATGAAAGACAAAATTTTAAAATGAAATGGTTAGATGATTTTCAAAACTATGTAAATGATTTAAGAAAACAAAGACCTAATCTTATTCTTTGTGGAGATTATAATATTTGTCATAGACCTATTGATATACATGACCCTATTCGTAATGCGAATAATTCAGGCTTTTTGCCCGAAGAAAGAGATTGGATGGAAAACTTTTTGAATAGCGGTTGGATTGATAGTTTTCGTTTTATGAATCCTGAGAAAAAAGACGCTTATTCTTGGTGGAGTTATCGCTTTAATGCAAGAGCAAACAATAAAGGTTGGAGAATAGATTATTGTATGGTGAGTGATAATATTAAAACAAAAATAAAAGGAGCAGAAATCTTAAATGATGTTGTTCATTCTGATCACTGCCCCATTTCTCTACTAATTGAGAGATAGCATTCTTTTATCTTAGAATTTCTCTTGGCTGACGATTTACACTACTATAAGCATCGCAAGTCTTGTGTGCACAAGATTCTAAGACAAAACTAATTGCTAAAACTGCCAATAGGCCTAAAACTACTTTTTTCATAGTATTTAATTTTTGTTTTTTATTT
>JAEIGA010006691.1_pt1 | contig 17552 bp, 17 predicted proteins | sample 9270691 | NCBI WGS metagenome assembly JAEIGA01 (sample SAMN17057246, study PRJNA624740) | gut metagenome | biome: biome; isolation source: fecal sample | host: Bos grunniens | place: China: Xizang | collected 2019 | reverse complement strand
GGTTTTTAGAATTCTGTACCGTACAGTCACTCAGAATATATTTAGTATATGTCATTCTGAGCGAAGCGAAGAATCTTTATACCGACCTTTTACCTATTATCAGAAGGTTTCCGAGCGAGTCTGATTTAAGACCGAATATGTGGGCGTCATCTCCTGAGGTGACGCCTAACTTTTTGCGAAGCGTTTCAGTGTCCATCGGGATGTTGCGGGCAGTGACTTCGGAATGTGGGTATTCCTTGCCGGCTGCCTTGATGGTGCGCTTGTCAAGTGGCTGGATGCTGATGATGTTGTATACCTTACCGAATTTCTCCAGGTCTTCTAACTTGCTTTTATCGTCAGTAACATAATAATGTGTGGAGACTCCCATCTTATGTACTCCAAAGTGATCGCTTATCAGATCGAAGAATCCTGCCTTCATGAGGGCCTTGCCGGGCTCGAAGAGGAAGAGATCTCTCGACTGCGCTCGAGATGACAGGAGAGTATCTCGAGATGACAGGAGGGTATCTCGAGATGACAGGAGAGTATCTCGAGATGACAGGAGGGTATCTCGAGATGACAGGAGAGTATCTCGAGATGACAGGGAAGTATCTCGTGATAGCAGGAAAGTATTTCGAGATGACAGTGGAGTGTCATTTGATGAGAGAGTCGCTATACTGTCATTTCGAGCGAGCGAAGCGAGTCGAGAAATCTCAACAGCCGTAATGCTGTATTCCCCGTTCCACTCTCTGTCCATCCATATCAGCAGTTCCTTGCATTCTCCTCCATACGCTACTACATGCACTTCTCGACATGTCGGTCCGAGTCTTGAGCAGACCATTGAGATGTCAGCCATAGGGGAGAGCTTGATGAGAATATGCCTCGTGTGTGAGAATATGTCTTTACGGAGAGTAAGAACATCAGGAGTGCAGTCTTCAATAAGAAAAACCTTCTTTCCGCCCTCGCCACGACGTGCCGGATCCATAAATACTATATCTGGCTTGAATCCACTAAGCAGTTTATCAAGGTCTGAGCTATCTGCTTGAATCTCAATGTTTGAAACATTTATGTTTTTAGCATCAAGCTCTTTAAAATTGTATTTTGCAGCTTTGCATAATGTCTCCTGCATATCATTATAGAGCACGTGGGATGCGTATTTTGAGAAAAACCAGCTGTCTACCCCAAGGCCACCTGTCAGATCTGCCAGACGCATTTGTGAGCCGGCAATCGAGGCGGCTAACTCTGCTTTATATTTTGCAGTTGCTGAACTGCTGCATTGTTCAGCTGAAAGACGCACAGGAAAAACAAGTCCAGGATGGTCATGCCATTCCTGAACTTTGTTCTTTAGTTTACGTCTGCTTTCAATACTAGCAACCGCAAGGTCCATATCTATTTCCGGCCATTTCGACCTGTTTAGAATCAGCCTTGCTGTATCGTCGCAGATGTGTTCTTGTACGAATCCAGCAATATCTTTCATGCAGAATTACTTTTGCGCTTTGCCTTTGTAATATAGATCCATGTAGCTGCTGTTCATTCCAGTAGCGATTCCGCTCAACCTCATGTCGATTTCGTATTCCGCTCCGTCCTGGTTGATTGTGATCATGTCGGTCTGATCCGGATGTGGTCTGTACTCATCTTCATATGGCCAAACCTGCATCACGTCATACTCAAATGACCAGTCAGTCAGTGAACTGAATGTTTGTGCTCCGGCATTGATTGCTGATTTTGGAACAATCAATATAGGCATGTGAGTTGAGTTTGCGTTTCCTATAGTATAGCCCTCGCTAGGTGAGAAGTATAATTTGACATTATTTCCAAGTTCTTCTACCATCAATTTTACGATTGTATGTTCTCCTTCATATGGGCTTTCTCCATCATATGTAAACCTGAATCGGTTCAGCTTGATGATTTCCGGAGTAAATCCTCCCGCAAATTCTGCGCGCAGATGTGTTTCGTCTTTTATCAGCGAGATGCTGACAGTCAGTGTTTTGTCATTTATGCCATTGAGGATTTTTATCCAGCCGGCTGCATCTTTCAACGGGAACTCTATACCTCCGTTATAGTATAGTTTCAGGCGGTTTGACTTATCATTGCCTCCTATGACTATCTCCTGGTCCATCATTTCTGACGGGAACTCGATTCGGATTCCTTCCGTACCGTCATTATGAAGCATCTTTACGCTCCAGTCTCCGTCATCCTCTCTCATGGTCAGGACAACCTTGTCAATCGGATTATGCTTCCTGTTTATACCCCATTCGTTTTCGTATGCTTTCTCTTTCTCGATTACATATGTACCCGAGTAACTTCCCTGAAGCTGTGCTTTGACAGGCTCTGCACTTTTGGCATGGAGGTTCTGTGCAAGGAATGAGAGTGTTATCTGTTCACCTTCAATCTGCACTTCGATGTATGCCACACCGGCATCTCCATATTTATATTGAAGATTGTTGCCGAATCTGATATACGAATCCTTTGAGGACTGTGCATTGAAACGGTCTCTGCTGCCTAGATAACCTGCATGTGTATTAAGAACTACATAGTCGCCTGACTTCTCGATCTGGGCGATTGTATTCAATCCGCTTTCTGGCGACAGCCACAATTCAATTGCATTGTCTCCCTTGTCATATTTTACCACAGAGTTGATATCAAAAGAATAAGTCTCGTAGGTAAAGAAGTTTTTTCTTTCTTCAGGTTGCGGTTGTTGTGTGTCAGGTTTTTCGCATGATCCCACTGTCAATAAAAGGGAAGTCATAAATACGAATGAAATGAAGCGTGATATTTTTGTCATTGCTGAAATGATTTTACAAACAGACAAATATACATAAATGGCTTGGAGATTGCAATAGCAGGAGATGCCTCTTCGTTCTCGTAAGTGGTTCTGCAGACCAAACTGCGAGGCTCTTCATACTCTGGACGGGACTGAACCCCGTCCATTTTGATGTATGAAAAAAAGGCGACCTCACGGCAGCCTTTTTCGATTGTGTACTTTAACTTGGAAATCGGTTGTTTCATTTACCATTTCTAATTGCAAAATTAGGGCGTCTGTCTCATATTTTAAATTTAATGTGATATCTGTGACTAAAATGTGATTAAATGGGTGTTTTTGTGACTAAAATCAAATATTTGTGACTAAAAAATATATTTGCTATTTTTGTCACATCAAAATTGTGACTAAAATGATTCTAGTACCCAGACTTTTCAGACGATTTATTCCGCAGCTCATCCATATGATCGTTCTGCCTCTGTTCTTTTTTGCCTTCATTCTGATATACAGGCCTTTCGGGCTGGCATCATTCTTTGGGAGTGCATGGTTTGGAGTGAACGTGACAGTTATCACAAGTATAATCTTTCTGTGCCTTGTGGGTACGCGTCTGCTTTACTACTATTTGCCTCTGCGTCTAAATTATACATTGTATGTAGTATGGTGTTTCGGCGAAGTCGTTGTTACCAGTGCCTTTTGTGCATTGTATCTTTGGATGTTGCATAACTATCCCAGCTCATACCTTGATTATCTTTCTCGTTCTTTTGAATTTGTGTTTTTTTCCCTTGCCATCCCATACTCGATACTTGCTCTGTCAATAAGGATATATGACTACAACAACATGAAGCTTGAGCCTGAAAATACCAACCGCATGCGTTTTTATGATGTTAACCGCAACCTCAAGTTTGTCGTTACCGCTGATTCCGTATTATATATAGGTGCGGAAGAGAACTACATCAACATATATTATACAGACAATGGAAAGGTTAAGTGCTATGTGCTCCGAAGCTCAATGCGTGCTGTTGATGAGTTATGTCTTTCAAACGGTCTTGTCCGCTGTCACAGATCCTTTTATGTGAATCCGGCACATGTCAGTGTGCTTAGAAAGGATAGAGATGGTTTTGTGTCAGCAGAATTGGATATGGATGATGTACGCGACATCCCTGTCAGCAAGAAATTTTACAATAATCTTGCTGAAATGCTATAAGGATGTAAAGGTGATGTTTAGAAGAGTCCGAAGAGCTGGGCGTCTATTTTGTCTGTAATCATTGCAAAGTCCTCAGGACGATGTTCGTAGTCCAGATCGTCAGCCTCTATGATGAGGACTTTTCCCTTGTAGCTTGCGATCCAGTCTTCATATCTTTCGTTAAGATTGCTGAGGTACTCTATGCTGATGCCCTTTTCATAATCGCGACCTCGTTTCTGAATTTGTGCTACGAGGGTAGGAACAGACGTCTTGAGGTAAATCAGAAGATCGGGCTCTCTTACCATTGACATCATGAGGTTGAACAGCTGCATGTATGTGTCGAAATCACGGTCAGAAAGGTTACCCATCGCTTTGTTGTTGGCAACAAAGATATGTACTCCTTCGAGAATTGTCCTGTCCTGAACAATCACATCTTCAGAATTGGCTATTTCCACCAGATCCTGGAAACGCTGAGCAAGAAAGTATGTCTCTAGATTGTATGACCATCTTTCTATGTCTTTGTAGTAGTCTTCGAGATACGGATTATATGTAACAGCCTCATACTTAGGTGTCCATCCATAATGCTCTGCAAGCATTCGTGTGAGTGTTGTTTTTCCGCAGCCGATGTTTCCAGCTATTCCGATATGCATAATCTTTGAGATGTCTTTAGGTTAATTTAAAGGCTGTCCGGACGATTGCCCAAACAGCCTGCTAAATTAATATTTTTTCGTTGACTTAGCAAGTCAAACTTATGCTTGTCTTAGAAAAGGAATCCGGTGTTGATGTAGAATGCACCATTTCCGTCCTGCTTATTTAAGCATTGTGCGTACTCAAATGCTACAATGAAGTTCTGGTTCATGATGAAGCGCAGACCTGCGCCTGCTGAGGCATGAAGACCATCCTTTCGTGATGTGTCAATATACTTCTTGTATAGATCCTGCTTGACCCCAGTCTTGTTGGTCAAGTCATAACCTTTGAAAACATGTGCGCCATCGGTGAATGCACTTAGGGCAAATGCTATGTTCTGATTCCAGAGCTGGAAATCAATGAATTTGTATCGAAGCTCGATATTGTAGAAGCCTGTATGAAGACCTTGTACTCTGTCAAGCATCAGACCGCGTGTGGTTCTGTAACCTCCGATAGCATCATAATCTCTTGTGTAGCCCATATTTGAGTAGAAAGGCATTAGGTACCATGGGGTATTATTTCCCAGGAAGCCCTGGTAGGCGAGTCTGTAAGCAAAAGTGAGTTTATCCTGAACAATAGGTACGTAATGTCTGAAGCTGGCCGAGATCTTATATGAGTCCATTGAAGAACCTAACCATTTTGGTGCTACAATAGCATGAGCCTCAGCCCAGATACCTTTAGTAGGGTTGTTCTGTACATTTCTAGAATCGTACATAAGTCCTGCCTTGATAGCAGAGACAAACTGGTTCTCACCTGTATCGTTCAGGATACCCCAATCTCTGTAAAGACCGTAAAGAGAACCGTCTGCTGGTGTATATCCCTCTGGAGTAAATTCATTATGATTGATCCAATAGAATGTGTAACCAGCTTCCCAGTAGAAGTTTTTTGCAATCTTTCCAGTCAGGTCCGCCTTTGCTCTGAAAGACTGTCTGCTGTATCGATAGAAACCATTAGGTGCTTTGCCGTTTCCACCGTCAAATTTCTTTTCAGCCTTTTCGCCTTTCTTGTTTTCGGGGTCAAAAGTGAACTCGTTTGGATTGTTCTTGAAGAAGTCATCAAGAGCATAGGTATAAATGCTCTGATATCCGTTGAATCCATAGAAGTCAAGTGCCGACTCGTTGCTGTAATTAGTGCATATAGATAGTCGGGTATTATCCCATACTTCCATGTTGTCATAGTTGAGAAATAGATTCCATGTGCCTCCTGTATAGGCAGAGGCCTCGATGTACCACCATGATTTCGGATTTGGATATGTGCTTCCGTCACCGAAATTGTAGATGTTCAACAGGGCGCCATATTGGAATCCTCTATCTGCGTCAAATGCAACGACAGGAAGCGGACCGAGATTGATTCCAGTCTTGATGATCTCTCCATTCTCATTGTATTTGACACTCTTCTTTTCCTTTTGAGCAAATGCAGACGTGCCGGCAAGGATGATTGCCAGAATTGAGATTAGAATCTTTTTCATGCTTTTAAGGTTTATAGGTTTTGTACTTTTTGAGTATATTCTTAAACTCCTTATACAACTTCTTGTTCTTCAAGAGTTTAATGTCTGAAATCCATCTTCTCCAACCTTCAATGTAGTCATAGAAATATCCGAATGAAGGCAACCATAACAGCAGAAAGGCCAATGCTGCCCACCAAGGTGCAAGGCAGAAACCAAGTGCGGCATAAGTAGGAAAGAGAATGATGGTGAGCGCGAGCTTGACACCCAGGCTTACTGTATTGCGGAATGCTCTGTCTCTGACTTTAGCACGGATAATTTCATTGGCAATCCACATCGGAAGACTGGCTACAGCGCTGAACAGGAAATATGGGAGGCCGATAATTGCAGCAAATCCCTTTCCAACAGCGTTCAAGACAGGATTTGACTTTTTCTTGAACGAGTATAATGAAATGCCTTTCTTCTTGCGTTTTACCTCAAACTCAGCTGCAGATTTCAATATCTCCTCCATTTTCTCCGGCTCTTTTTCACAAGCCTGCTCAATCTGGTTGACAATCTCGCGATTGTACAACATATCTTTATATAAGTCTGTTCTGAACTCGCCATAAACATGCTTTCTGTTCATGGCTTTCATTTTTGTCAGAGCCCACTTGCCATCATATTTTTCGTCTGCCTTGATGAATGTAATGAGTCTTGACATCCTTTCAGCCAGTTCCTTTCTGAGCGCGTCCATGATCTGAGCTTCATTGTCAGTATCAAGTCCCTTCAGGAACTCTGTGACATTGATCGCTTCTCCAAAATTCACCAGAGATGTACTGCGGTAGCGGAAGTAGTCTCCGTATTCGATACCGACAGGAACTATATAGATGGGTTTTTGATCACCGAATTTTTCATTGGCTGCGAGAGCCGCTCTGAAGACACCCTTTCCAAGTGCCTGGAGTGAATGCTTTGTTCTATGGGTGCCCTCTGGGTACATGCAGAACCTTACATTGTTTTCCAATGTTTCTACAATAACTTCCTGAGTTTCCTTATTTTTCAGCACATTGCGAAGTCCGTCTCTTTGACGCACCATAGGCAGGATACGCACAAAAAACATCAACTTGGCAATGAATGAATTGTTGAAGAGGTCTGCGCGGGCACCGAACACTGTCTGCTTTCTCTGTGTACGCAACACTACAAGTGCATCCATCAGTGTGTTGCAGTGGTTTGGTGTCAGAAGAATAGCTCCGTCGGCAGGGATATTCTCCCGGCCATGGATGCATGTTTTTCTATAGCTGTTTTTTGTGCACCAGTCTACTATAGGTTTGAGACCTGTGTACAAAATGTCGTCCTGATAAATCTTATCTCTCATAAATTACTGTTCATTTGCCTCCTTTCTGCCCTTCCATCTCCACATAAAGGCAAGTGTCAGGCCGGAAATGATATGCCATACGCCCCACCATGCAGTGATTACAAGCATTCCGCCGTTGTCAGCCCAAGGACCTGTTGTAGGGAATATATTTGGATTCAGGAGCAGGATCAGACCAAGTCCGGAGTTCTGGATTCCGGTCTCCACAGTGAGTGTTCTGCGGTCTTTATATGGTAGTCTGAACAATGTGCTGGTTCCGAAACCTATTCCTAGTGCAAGAAGGTTGTGTAGGAATACAATAAGGAATATATATTTGATAACCTTTTCAAATACTGCGAAATTGCCCTTCAGAATGAAGATGACCATCACAATGAAGATGACGATAGAGAGGTTCTGTAGTGGCTTCTGAAGTAATTTTGTGACCTTTGGCCAATATTGACCGCACAATATACCCAGCACAAGAGGAATACCCATGATTATGAATATGCTTTGGAAAATATCTCCAAGAGGAATCTGGAGTTCAGGTATTTCTGTGAGGCTGCGGTTGTTAGCAAAGTTGATGTAAAGCTTTCCCCAGAATGCAAAGTTCAGAGGTGTGGTAAATATACACAGAGCTGTGTTGAATGCTGTCAAGGAAACGGAAAGCTCTGAATTGCCTCTTGAAAGGGAAGTAATGAAGTTGGATATGTTTCCTCCCGGGCATGAAGCTACCAGGATCATTCCTAATGCGATCATCGGAGTGATATAGTCTCCTAGAAGCATGACAAGACATAGGGTAAGCGCTGGAAGCAGTACAACCTGACAGGCTATGCCGATCAGCATTGATTTCGGGTTCTTCAGAATATCAAGGAATGTTCTTGGTTTTATGCCAAGTGCTACTCCGAACATTACCAGTGCAAGTACTATATTTAATAAGGTAGAACCACCTGGCATGGCAACTTCAAGAGTGTCTATTGCCTTCATTGCGTCGGCATACATCACATTTATCATAACGTATAGGTTTTAGTTCAAATGACAAATATACGCATTTTGTACAATATCCCAAATAGTAAACGCTTTTACTATTTCAAAATACGTGCGACATCTGGAATAATGTGGTAAAACTCGAATATATTTAGTAGTTTTGTCATATTCAACTTGAATTTAAACTGCAGAAATGAAAGATTACAACTATTGCTGCTCAAAAGACGGACATGGTCTCTCGTTTCCGTCTTTTAGTGTCGTATTCATTCAGACATTTTCCATCCATAGAAATCTTGAATTCACTTTACCGATAAAGTGTGTGCGTGAGGATTATGACAAAATTGTAGGGGAGATCGAGGCTAAAGCTGCTGAGAGTAAGATATTCAAATCAGTTGCTGAATATCTTGGAGAACCGATAGTCTATATGAATCAGAATATCGAGCGGGAAATTTTTGTGATGTCAGGCGAAGAGGACCATCTTGTACAGAAGAAACTTTGTGGAGATAGGTGGTTGAAGAAATCCATCTTCCCTAAAACCCCTATTCTCACTAAAAGATATATGAAGTCCTTACCAAGGATTGGCACTGTTCCTGAGACTTCACGTGTATGGCGCTTCCCTAAAAAAGCAGTATATCGTTTTTCGCTTCGCGGATTTGATTTCTCCATGCCTCTTAGGCCTACTGATGAGCAGGACCTATATCCTGTTGATTTACACGGACATGTAAATGTCGAGATGTCACTGTTTTTCGGTAATACAGTGTCACTGACTTATCGTTTCTTTTTTGATGGAAATACAGCCCATATAAGCGCTCCCGCTGATAAGAGTAAGAGTGTAGATGCGAATGTTGACCATATTATAACTTTGTTGTCCACATATCTAGGCGCAGAGTATTGGAGTGCAGACAGCGAAGACGGGTCTACAAATATAAACCTCAAAAGCACTTTCATTGCTGAAAAGTTCTGGATTGATAAAGATGGAAACGAGGTAGCGGAGGAAAAGTGTAGAGAAACACTGAGTATGGATAAAGGTGGACGAGCATTTGACGAAATAGCTTTGAGGTACAAGAAATACCTTTATAATAACTATACTTCATATCGCGAAGGACTTGACTTTGAGGAAATGAGAGATCATGAACAATTCAGGCTCAAGCATGGAGTCAGTGTTATTAATGATCATCACTATGCCATGGTTGATATCTGGGAGGATGTCAAGCATATCGTTGAATCGGAGAACGGCTCGAAGATTGACCTTTTCTCGACAGAATGTAGCCCTAAACTGTCTGAGGCAGAAATAGTAAATCATATACGGACTCATCACAAGCCAGAACTTATCGGACTGATGAGCCTATATCCGGGAGAATGGCCCTATCGTGACAGTCATGCATACGATGAAGTCTGTGGTGAGAACATTGCCATTGATTCTGATGATCATGTTATGGTTGGATCTAATATGGCCGTAGTTATTGGTACATACGGTAGACGAAGCAATAGGGTGACAGAGGAAAACGTATTGGAACATGCAGATGATGGTTCGACGATCAGAAAGCAAGGTGTCAACTGGCAGAAGCATCTAAAGGAAAGGGCAAGATACCATGTGTCATGGCCAGAGTATCTTATGATACTTCAGATCGTAATTGCAAAAAAGTATGTGATCGGTTTTGCCAAGGAACAGATGATAGATGTGGCCTTGAACGTCAGGGATAAGGATGCTGAAGAGCTTATTGCAAATAATGCTGATTTGGGAATGAGGCTTTCTCGACAGATAATTCAGCTTGATATGGTAAAGTATTCAAAATTCGCATCACATAAGATCATGTTCGACCGTACCACACGTAGATTGGGTCTGGATGATGATCTTGATCAGCTTAAGGATGTGACCGAAATGGTCGATAACAGTCTTCGAAACCTTAGCGATTACAGGGCGATGAGGTCCGATTTCCTGCTTAATTTCATTCTGGTCATCGTATCTGTATCATCCACATTTGAACTTCTTTTTCAAGATCTTAAAATGGATTTCCTTGATAAGGTAGGAATACACTCGGATCTCACGAAAATAGCAGCTTGGCTCATACTGATTGTTGCCAGTACAACGATATTTGCTTTGCTCCTTGTAGTTAAACGCTCTATAAAGAAAGTCTGGAACATGTTTATAAAGGATAACTAAATGGTTGATTTTAAAATATATAAAGCTCTTTATGATGATGCCTCGGTATTATGTGATTTATTTATCGGACATATTTCATCTCATAAGGAATACATATCACACGGCGAGATTCAGATGGGAGTTGGAGTCGGGTATTTTGAGGATGGCAGATTTGTTACTGATGTTGCTCCTGGTGCCCGCGATGCATGGATGAAGTATATAACAGAAAATCTCGCAGATGCAGAAGGCGCATCAGTATATAAGGCTGTTGATGCAGAAGGTAATATTATTGGCTTCTGCGTTACGGAAATAATGGAAGACGGAGCCGCCCCGTTTGCTATGGTATGCGATGTTCTTGTTAAAGAGAATTGCAGAACCAAAGGTGTAGGTACGGCTTTATTGGACGCTGCCATTGAATGGATCCATTCAAAAGGTATCTATGAAATTTATCTTGAATCAGGTCTGAAAAACCATGCTGCGCACGAATATTTCATGCGCAGAGGTTTCAAAAAGGTTTCAGAAATCTATAAACTGGTCTAGTCTTTAGACTTTTTTCCGAATATTCTGTCGACAATCAGGGCGATGGCTCCGTCGCCTGTGACGTTGCATGCCGTGCCGAAGCTGTCCATTGCAATGTACAGCGCAATCATCAGGCCCTGTGCTTCTTCAGTGAAGCCGAGCATGCCGCTGAGTAGTCCAAGGGCAGCCATGATTGCTCCACCGGGAACGCCTGGGGCGGCTACCATTGTGATTCCCAGCATGCAGATAAAGCCTGCGAACATGCCGAAGCTGTATGGCATGCCTTGCATGATCATGAGTGCCAGTGCGCATGCGACGATCTTCAGCGTGCTTCCGGACATATGGATGGTGGCGCATAGAGGGATGCTGAAGCCGGCTATATCCTCTGATACACCATTCTTGCGTGTCTGCTCCAGCGTTACAGGTATTGTTGCAGCTGAAGACTGGGTGCCGAGTGCTGTAAAATAGGCAGGAAGCATGTTCCAGAGGAGTCTGAATGGATTCTTACGGGTGATGGCGCCGGCGATGCAGAACTGAAGGATCAGGATTCCTATATGTATGAGGAATATGATTCCGATGATCTTTATGAAGACGGTGAGGATGCTCAGTACGGTTCCCTCATATGCCATATTCAGGAAGATGCCAAAGATATAGAGAGGGAGTACAGGGATGATTACCGCCTTGATGGTCTTGATCACGATTTCTTCAAAACCATGTGTTGCCTTCATCAAGGTCTCATGCTGGGTAGATGCCAGCCCAAGTCCAAGTGTAAATGCCAATACCAATGCAGTCATTACGCCCATAAGAGGCGGGATGTTGACTTCAAAGAACGGCTTCAGCCCTTCAGCGCTTGCAACTTCCATCGAGGTTCCTGTTTCGATCATCGAAGGAAAGAGTGTGGCACCTGTCAGATATGAGACAAGTCCGGCAAAGACAGTGGAACCGTATGCTATGAGTACAGTCACAAGAAGCATCTTTCCGGCCTTGTTTCCTATATCGGCAATGGCGGTGGTCACAAGACCGACAATGATGAGCGGAATTGCAAAGCCCAGGAACTGGCTGAAGATGCCGTTGATGGTGAGGAATACTCTGACGACTGAGTCAAATACTGCTGTCGACTGATCCTTGCAATGAGCGAATACAAGTCCTGCTCCGACTCCCAATGCTATGGCCATCAAAATCTTCGCAAGTAGACCGATTTTTAGCGTTTTCATGTGGTTAACAAAAATGTTAGGTGGTTAAACAATTATGTTTTATATAAAGTATATCAATTTATTATGCTTAAAAGGTTACCAGAACTTGTTTAAGTCATGATTGTACTCAAAACCAGCCTGATTCAGGCAGTCTTCAAGCTCATTTCTGTCAATTTCCAGGTCTTCGCACAGTTCATCAAGGCTTCCGTAGAAGTCTCTAAGCTTCATGTTTGTCCAGCTCAAGAGCATGGCTGGATCCTTTGGATAATTTCCCATATCTGTTGTCTTTTTTATAATCTCCATCATGGTCGGGATTCCGTTAATCCCATGGTATCGGATCTGATTCCAGTGTGGCCTTCAGATATTCTTCATAGGAAATATATTTCCCTCCCATCGACTTAAGGTGCTTGGTCTCGAGCTGACAGTCAATGAGAATTCCTCCGTTTTCCTTCATGTGTCTTGCCAGGTGGATAAGAGCAAGCTTAGACGCACTGGGCTCTATTGAGAACATACTGTCACCGATAAAACAGCCTCCGCTCACAAATCCGTATAAGCCTCCCACAAGAAAGTCTTCTTCATCCCATACTTCTACGCTTTTGGCATATCCTCTTTTATGCAGCTCCATCCATGTGTCCATAAGTTCCGGACCTAACCATGCGTCAGGATCTTCCACACGCTGGTCAATATGGCAGCAGCCGTAGATGACACCCTCAAAATCCTCATTTATAGTACATTTGAGCCGCCTTTTGTTCATCAGGTTTCTCATTGAGTGAGATATGTGGATTTCATCGGGAATGATTACAAAACGTTTCTGTGGTGCCCACCAATGGATATTGCCTTCTTTGAATGCATACCATGGGAATATTCCCTTCGGATAAGCCTTGATGAGGCGTGCCGGGCTCAGGTCTCCACCCACAGCATAAAATCCGCTAGGGTGACCATATCTGGGGTCAGGGAATTCTGCTGTATTGTTCAGGTCAAATATCATGATTCAAGTATATAGCCCTCCTTTGTGGCCTTGATTGTCGCCGTAAATCCTCCCTTGTGTGTGCCGAAGAGGATTTCCCTCATGAGTAATGGTGTCAGTCGTGAGTTTAGCGTGCGCTCTATCTCGCGAGCACCGTACACTGTTGAAAATCCTACGTCAAGAAGCTTTTTGTATGCTTCAGGTTCAATGACCAGCTGTACTTTGCGGGCAGACAGGCGCTCCTGCAGCTTCTTTATTTTGTCGTCGAGGATCATACCTGCCATTTTCCTGTCCATGTCGTTGAAAACGACCACTGACGAGAGCCTGTTCAGGAATTCTGGAGTGAATACCTTCCTGACTTCCTTTGCCATCGCTGCTCCGGCGTTTGACTTTCGTTCAAATCCCATGGATGCCTGGTGTGCATATCTAGCACCCGCATTTGAAGTCATGATCAGGATGACGTTGCGGAAATCAATCTTTCTGCCTTTGTTGTCAGATATGACAGCATAGTCCATAACCTGTAGAAGCAGGTTATAGATGTCCTCATGAGCCGTTTCTATCTCGTCAAGCAGGAGTACGCAGTGTGGATTCTTGCGTATTGTATCTGTCAGGATGCCTCCGTCGTCATATCCTACGTAACCGGCAGGGGAGCCTATGAGTTTTGCCACAGAGTGCTTCTCCGAGTATTCACTCATGTCAAATCTGTGGAGAGGAAGATGCAGTTGCTGTGCCAGTACCTTGGAAAGTTCTGTCTTTCCGACTCCGGTCGGTCCTACGAACAGGAAGCTTCCGATTGTCTTGCCGCTGTCAAGAAGACCGGCTTTGGACATCAGGATCGCCTCTGTAAGTGTCTTTATGGCGTTGTCCTGACCGTAGATCTTCTGCTTCAGCCTGTCTTCCATATTGTACAGGTCATCCTTTACGTCTTCGCTGCTGGCCTGAACGTCGCTCTTGCATATGTCAGAGAGGACCTTGTCAATGATGACTTTTGTCACCTTGCGGAGTTTTCTTGTCTGGCAGTATGCTCCAGCCTCGTCCAACAGGTCTATAGCCTTGTCTGGCAGGCAACGGTCCTGGATGTAGCGTCTGCTCATTGTCACAGCATGTGCAAATGTGTCGCTTGTATAGGTTACCTTATGGTAGTCTGCAAGGGTGGCTGAAAGTCTGCTTACAATCTCTGTAGCCTCGTCGTCTGACGGCTCGTCCAACTCAATTGTCCTGAAGAGTGAAAGGGCGGTGCCGTCATTGCTTTGCAGACGCTTTACTTCTTCGGGAGTAGCTGATATTATGAATCTTACATCTTCTGACTTAAAGTAAGGAATTAGTAGGCTAATGATATCTTTCATTCCATCATCACTTTTGCCTATTCCTCCTAATGATTTTAATGAGTCAACATATACGATTGTTTCACCATTATCCCTGATTGATGACATCACCTCGTCCACTCTTGCTTCAAGGTCTCCTCGATACTGTGTGCCAGAAAGTAAACGATTAGTATCTAATTCCATAAGTTTTTTATTTACAATTAATTTAGGTGCCTTATTTGAACTTATGGTTGAACTAAGAAATCTAGCAAATGCAGTCTTTCCTACTCCGTTTCCTCCGATGATCAGGATATTGTTCTTGGTCTTTCTGCATAAAATCCTTATGGCCTGCTCCTTCTCCTTTTCTCTGCCTATGAACAATGTTGCTGGTTCTACCGGCTTGAGGTATCTCTGCCATTTTTCAGTCGCTTCTGCACCCTCTTCGTTGATGGCTGCAAGTGTGTTGAGAAAATCAGGAATGCTTACCTCAAGGTGACTTTCCAGAATGTGTCTTGCCTGTGAATCCTTGAGCTGGAAGATACCATATACGATGTGATGGATGCCAATCGCTTCAGCTCCGGATCCTATTGCGGCCTGTCCTGCATGATTGCACATTTCCTTGAACTGCACTGAATATTCAGGATTCAGCTCCATGTCTTCCGGTACTGATTCCATGTCCATAATGACATCGGTAAGGTCGGTTTCCATTACCTCGATATCCGCGCATCTTTCAACGGCATTTCTGAAACTCTCATTGCTGAAGAAAGCCAGCAGGATGTGCTCAGGTAGAATGAACTCGTGCCTATGGAGATCGATTATCTGCTGCGCTACCAGGAGCGCCTCGTTTATTGCATGTGTCTGTTTCATTCGTCTTATTCCGGTTCAATTTCAAAACTCAGAGGAAAGTTCTCTGCTCTAGCCATTGCAGTCGCTTTGGCCACTTTGCTTTTCGCTATGTCCAGGGAGTAGGTTCCCACAGTTGCCTTCTGGTGGATGTGGGTCGTTTCAGCGATTTCCTCAGCCTGCTGAAGGGTCTTGAGGAATACGGTTGTCATGATCATTATCACGAATTCAAATGTCGTGAAATCGTCATTCAGTACGATCACCTTGTATTTGCGCGGCTCCTTTGTCCTTTCCTTCAAGGTCGTCCTGCGCTGTTTCTGCATTTCCTGCTGTGGCATCCTTATAAGCTTTTTAGTCCATCATTTCCCTTTTCACGCATGTTGCGACACCAGTATACGATAGGTGTGTCTATCAGACTAGTGACTATGAATATCGCATAACTGCTTGCGAATATTGAAATCAGTGTACTTAATGGGTGTACACCATAGAATGCTATGAATGTGAAGAGGGAAGTGTTAAGAAGCTGGGATATCATTGTTGACCCGTTGTTTCTGATCCAAAGGCCCTTGCGACTGTCTGAGAAACGTTTTTTGCACCATTCCCACCACTTGTGATAGAGCCATACGTCTACCAGTTGTGATACAAGGTATACTACCAGGGATGCTATGATGATGCGTGGGGTATTTGAGAAGATTGTATGGAATGCTCCGCTGGCCCAGTCGTTGGCAGCAGGGGTATACAGCAGCCATATCTGCGAAATTGCAATGAACAGGATCGAGCAGGCTGTACTGATCAGGACAGCTCTGTTTGCATCTTTGCGGCTATGATTCTCGCTGAGAATGTCCGTAATCAGGAATGTACTGCCGAAAAGCACGTTTCCTAGGGTCATTTCAAGGCCGAAAGCATCAACCAGAAGCAGTACTTCGATGTTTGCTACCAGTGTCGCGAAGATGCTGAACGCCAGCAGGCCGCCCTTCCCGAACAGTCTGTAGAACAGCGCAACCCCTCCGTATATTACTATAAATGATAGTATTATCAGTAATTCGTTTGTCATGTTCATCTTGTTTACGCAAAATTGCAACCTGCAAATTTAATAAACACTTTTGGATTTACGTACTATTTGCCTCAACTCTGACACATATTGCATTGTATCTCAGTATGTTAACTACCAACACGGTGGGGCAATTTGACCCACCGTGTTGGTAGTCATGTTATTGAGCTGCAGGGTTTTAGGTGCCAGATTCAAAACCAGTGGCACAGAAATTGACTTGGGAATCGGTAAATTTTAATATTTAAAAATAAGGATTATGAGGAACATGATTTTCATATTGTCAATTGCAGCTTTTACAGCTGTGATGGCATCTTGCAAAGGCAGCTCGTGCTGCCAGGAACGACATGAGGTCAATGAGTCGGCCAGACAGGAAAAGCAAGTAATCAACAATGCGATTCATAGTGGTGACAGCGAAGTTTATCAGGTGGAATTGATCGGCAACTCTGTAGTCTACACGCACATATACGATGGAATTATCGATGTGAAGACTTATACCTATGACGGAGATATGTGCGCTGAAGTCGAAAGGGTTTATGTGTTTCCTGATCAGAAGAGCGCTTTGCGCCACTACAGACGTGCCATTGAGCAGGCACAGCTTTACGAGAATATCCAGCTGTTCAACAACCAGGTCAAATATGACCTTAAGGAAGTGCAGCACAAGATGGAGACCGACGGTCTGACAAAAGAGCAGTTGAAAGCAAAATTCGAAAAGCAGATCGCTGATATCAAAAAGCACGTGAAATAAAAAATGGTGACTGAACAGATTGTCAGTCACCATTTTTTTATTACATCTCGTCCTTGTCCATGTTTTGGAGGAGGGCGTCATTTGTGCCATATTTCCTCATGCGGTCCTGAAGGAGCTCCATGGCTTCAATACAATTCATGTCAGCTAGGAACTTGCGCATGATCCAGATACGGTTTGCAAGTGCAGGGCTATACAGCAGATCGTCACGACGTGTGCTTGAGAGGGTCACGTCCACTGCCGGGAAGATACGCTTGTTTGCAAGTCTTCTGTCAAGCTGAAGCTCCATATTACCTGTTCCCTTGAATTCCTCGAAGATCACTTCGTCCATCTTGGAACCAGTTTCTGTAAGAGCTGTAGCAAGGATTGTAAGCGATCCGCCGTGCTCTATGTTACGTGCTGCTCCGAAGAATCTCTTTGGCTTGTGG
>JAEIGA010006690.1_pt1 | contig 17553 bp, 17 predicted proteins | sample 9270691 | NCBI WGS metagenome assembly JAEIGA01 (sample SAMN17057246, study PRJNA624740) | gut metagenome | biome: biome; isolation source: fecal sample | host: Bos grunniens | place: China: Xizang | collected 2019 | reverse complement strand
TGGTAAACGTATCCCATAATGTAATTGACGTATGCGTGGAGTAATTGCCAAAATATTCTTGTTCATCTTCGTGTTCAGTTCTTTTGCCGCCAGGGCAGAAGGGGTGGATGTGAAGGAGGTTGTATTGGGCCATATAGGAGACAGTTACGACTGGCACATTACTACCATTGGGGAGAAGCACATCTCAATTCCCCTTCCGGTAATTGTAAAGGGCAAGAACGGGGAGTGGCACTGTTTCTCTTCCGGGCATCTTCACCATTCGCACAACGGCCACGAAGGGTTCATTGTAGCCCAAGACGGCCCATATGCAGGAAAACTCGTGGAGGTTCTTCCCGACGGTTCGCACTACCGCCCGTTGGACTTCTCCATAACCAAAACGGTAGCAGGCCTCTTCATAAACTGTATTGTACTGATGCTTATTGTATTGGCAGTTGCCCGCAGATACCGCGGAGATACCCCAACCACCAAAGCCAAGGGAGGATTTGCAGGAATGGTTGAGGTTATAGTAGTATTTGTGCTTGATGAAGTTATAAAACCTTGTATAGGAAAGAACTGGGCAAAGTTTGCTCCTTTCCTCCTTACTGTTTTCTTCTTCATATTGGTAAATAACCTTATGGGACTTATCCCCATATTCCCTGCAGGCTCCAATGTTACAGGAAACATAACCATAACAATGGTTCTGGCATTGTCTTCCTTCGTGGCAATAAACGCATTCGGATCAAAGCATTACTGGAAGGACATCTTCTGGCCCGAGGTCCCTACCTGGCTGAAGGTCCCTATTCCTCTGATGCCGGTAATTGAGTTTGTGGGAATATTTACCAAACCGTTCTCCCTTATGATAAGGCTTTTCGCCAACATAATGGCGGGACACGCGGTAATCCTCATCCTTACCTGCATTGTGTTTGCAACAGCAGAGATGGGTGCGGCAATAAACGCTTCAATGAGTGTTGTGGCGGTATTCCTTGCAATCTTCATGAACTGCCTTGAGCTTATGGTGGCATTCCTGCAGGCATTTGTATTTACAATGCTTACATCTGTATTTATAGGGTTTGCACAGCTGGAGGGTGAACATGCGGAACACACAGAACATAACGGAGAACTTGAAAAATAAACAAAATAATAACTTAAAATAACATTTGATATGGAATCATTAGGAATTTTGGGCGCAACACTTGGCGCAGCATTGGCAGTAATCGGAGCAGCCTTTGGTATCTCTAAAATTGGTAAAGCCACTATGGAGGCTTCTGCACGTCAGCCTGAGATTGCAGACAAAGCCCGTACTACCATGATCATTGCAGCTGCCCTTATTGAGGGTGTAGCATTGTTTGCTGTTGCAGTTTGCTTTATGGCTCTATAATACTTTGCACAATGGGACTGTTACAACCAGAAATGGGACTCCTCTTCTGGATGTGCCTGGCCTTTGGTATTGTACTCTTTGTATTGTGCAAATGGGGTTTCCCTGTAATTGTAAAGTCAATAGAGGAGAGACGCAAATACATAGACTCTTCAATTGAGGCTGCCCAGCAGGCAGAGGAAAAACTAAGAAAGATTACAGAAACCTCACAGGCTCTTATAGAGAGTGCCGAGGCCCAGAAGCAGCAGATATTGCGTGACATTGCAAAAGAGCGTGAGCGTATAGTGTCTGAGGCTAAGGAGAAGGCAGAAAAGGAGGGCGCCAGAATAATAGCGGAAGCCAAGCGCACAGCAGAGGTTGAGCGTGAGGATATCCTGCGTGATGCCCGCAACCAGATCTCCACAATTGCAATTGCAATTTGTGAGCGTCTTTTGAGGGGTGAACTGGCAGACAAGGATAAACAGACAAAATTGGCCGAGCGTCTTCTAGACGAACTGGAGAACAATAATACAGGGAACTGATGTACATTGGACTTATAGCCAGAAGATATGCCGTTGCATTGGCAGATTTTGCCATCAAGAGCGGGCATGAGGATGTTGTGTATAAAGAGGTTCAGCATCTTCTGGAGCTTTATGCATCAAATCCAACCCTTAAAGTTGCCCTTGAGACGCCACTTTTGGGGAATGGTGCCAAGCAGGCGGCTATAGTAAAGCTTATGGGCGGTTCTGTAAGCAGTACCCTGGAGAGTTTCCTAAAGCTGGTATTTGCTCACGACAGGGAAAAATATTTCCAGTTCATTCTTCACTCGTATGTTGCCATTTATAAGGAACGGCACGGGGTAGTGAATGTAAAACTTACAACTGTGGCCCCCCTCGGCAAGGAGGTTGAAGAACGTATTTCAAAACTGGTGATGGAGCGTACCGGCGGCAAGGAGGTTGAGCTGCAGGCTATAACAGATGAGTCCATTATAGGAGGCTTTTCCCTCCGTATGGATGATCTCCTTATAGATGAGACAATTGCTACCCAGCTTGCCCGTATAAAGAGGGAGATGACCAGCAAAAACAACAGGATAGTATAATTTGATATGAAAGAGAATATAAAACCGGCTGAAGTATCCCAATTGCTTTTGGCAGAACTTCAGGGCATAGATCTTAAGGCAACTTATGCAGAGGTTGGTACAGTGCTGCAGGTGAGTGACGGTGTTGTACGCCTTTACGGCCTGGACAATGCAGAGGCAGGAGAGCTGCTTGAGTTCAAGAATGGTGACAAGGCCGTTGTGATGAACCTTGAGGAGGATAACGTTGGTGCCGTGCTTCTTGGCCCTACAGACCACATAGAGGAGGGTGATACCGTAAAACGTACCGGCCGTACTGCCTCAATTATGGTAAGTGAGGAGATGTTGGGCAGGGTAATAGATCCTCTCGGTGAGCCTCTTGACGGACGTGGAACCATAGGAGGAGAGAAACTTGAGATGCCTTTGGAGAGGAAGGCTCCTGGTGTAATTTTCCGCCAGCCAGTAAATGAGCCTTTGCAGACAGGCCTCAAGGCCATAGATGCAATGATTCCAATTGGAAGGGGACAGCGTGAGCTCATCATTGGTGACCGCCAGACAGGAAAGACAGCCATTGCAATTGATACAATCATAAACCAGAGACAGCGCTACGAGAACGGAGATCCTGTTTATTGTATCTATGTGGCGGTTGGACAGAAGGCTTCTACAGTTGCCTCAATTGTTGAGACATTGCGCAAGCATGGTGCTATGGAGTATACCGTTGTGGTTGCCGCTACAGCGGCAGTTTCTGCAGCAATGCAGTATCTTGCGCCGTTTGCGGGTGCAGCCATAGGTGAGTACTTCAGGGATACAGGACGCCATGCCCTTGTGGTGTATGATGATTTGTCAAAACAGGCGGTTGCATACCGTGAGGTGTCACTTGTGCTCAGAAGACCGTCGGGAAGGGAGGCATATCCGGGAGATATCTTCTACCTCCACTCACGCCTTCTTGAGAGAGCTGCCAAGATCATCAACCAGCAGGAGGTTGCCGAGAAGATGAATGACCTTCCGCAGTCTTTGAAAGGAAAGGTGAAGGGTGGCGGTTCACTTACCGCACTGCCTATCATTGAGACACAGGCAGGTGACGTTTCTGCGTATATCCCTACCAACGTAATTTCAATTACCGACGGACAGATTTTCCTTGATGCCAACCTGTTCAATCAGGGTAACCGACCTGCAGTGGATGTGGGTATCTCGGTATCCCGTGTGGGTGGTAATGCCCAGATAAAGGCAATGAAGAAGGTTGCGGGAACCCTTAAGATAGACCAGGCGCAGTACAGGGAGCTTGAGGCGTTCTCAAAATTCTCAAGTGATATGGATGCCGTTACCGTAAACACTTTGGACAGAGGACGCAAGAATACAAGGTTGCTTGTTCAGCCACAGTATTCACCTATGGCCGTGGAGCATCAGATTGCTGTCCTTTACTGCGGTACAAAAGGCCTTATGAAGGATATAGCAATTGATGATGTGCTTGAGTTTGAGAAACAGCTGATTGCAACCCTTGAGGGATCTGAAGTGTTCGATTCTTTAAGGAAAGGAATCATCAACGACGAGATTTCACAGAAGATAGAAAAGGCTGCCGCCCAGGTTGTGGCACAATTGAAAAAATAGCGTATGGCTGCATTACAGGACATAAAAGCCAGGATAGCCTCGGTACAGAGTACCCTCAAGATCACTTCTGCAATGAAGATGGTTGCTTCTGCAAAGCTCCACAAGACGCAGAACGAGTCCATTGCATTCAACGAGTACTCGGGAAGGCTCTCTGCAATGGTTTCAACTCTCCTTACCGCTACGGCGGGGAAGGTGGAGTCGCCGTTGATGTGTGCCCACGAGGGCAAGGGGCGTGCAATTGTGGTTGCCATGGCCTCGGATATGTCTTTGTGCGGTGCCTTCAACCACAATGCGGTAAGGTTGCTGGAGGAGACAATGAAAAAACTCAGGGAAGAGGGATATGAGAGGATTACCGTAGTTCCTGTGGGTAACAAGATGGTTCAGGCCGTTGCAAAACTGGGGCATGAGGTGGAGAATTCCCTTACTCCCGACAATCTTGGAGATTATCTGATCTCTGAGTATGTGGAGGGGAAGGCTGACCAGGTGCTCCTTTTGTATCACCATTTCCTCTCTGTAGGAAGCCAGAAGCCTGTTGCACAGCAGTTGCTTCCGTTTGCTTTTGAGGAGAGCGGGGCATCCCAGGTGTCTGATGACTATATATTTGAGCCTTCTGCAGCGGAACTTATGAATTCCGTTGTCCCTTATTGCGTGAAGACAAAAGTGAGGGCTGCAGTGCTTGACAATACAATCTCCGAGCATGCTGCCAGGATGGTTGCAATGCAGACAGCTACCGACAACGCCAAAGAGTTGTTGGACGAGTTGAAACTTACCTACAACAAACGCCGCCAACAGGCTATTACAGACGAACTTGCAGACATTGCTTCAAACTCGTAGAGGCACCCTGCAGTATATGATCAAGCCCTTTTTGTAAATTATTTGACCAATAATTTGCATAAAGGGCATTTTTTATGGAAATTTTAGTTACTTTTGGTCTTATTTATTTTGCATAGACTGCACCTTAAATGGAAAACAAAGACTACATTATTGAACTTAATAATATCTCCAAGAGCTTTGGAGATAAGGTTATCCTTGATGATGTGAGCATTAAGGTTAAGAAAGGTGAATTTGTTACTATTCTGGGTCCATCGGGATGTGGAAAAACCACGTTGCTCCGTCTGTTGGCAGGTTTCGGCCAGGCAGACAAGGGGGAGATAAAGATTAACGGAAAGGATTATACGGATATCCCTCCCCATTTGCGTCCGGTAAATACCGTGTTCCAGCGCTATGCCCTGTTCCCTCACCTGGATGTGTACGAGAACATTGCTTTTGGGTTGAAGCTCCAGAAGGTTCCTGCACCTGAGATTGACAAGTGTGTGAGAAAGGTGCTCAAGATGGTGAGCATGACAGATTACGAGGACAGGGATGTGGAGTCTTTGTCGGGAGGACAGCAGCAGAGGGTTGCCATTGCCAGGGCTATTGCAAACCAGCCTAAGGTGCTCCTTTTGGATGAGCCGCTGGCTGCGCTAGACTTGAAGATGCGCAAGGATATGCAGATTGAGCTTAAGGAGATGCACAAGAAATTGGGCATCACATTCATATATGTAACCCACGACCAGGAGGAGGCCCTTACCCTCTCAGATACAATTATTGTAATGAATGAGGGCAAGATTCAGCAGATAGGCACCCCTACAGATATCTACAACGAGCCGCAGAACTCTTTTGTGGCAGATTTCATTGGTGAGTCGAATATCCTTAACGGTACAATGATAAAGGACAAGCTTGTTGAATTTGTAGGACATGAGTTTGAGTGTATAGATGAGGGATTCGGTGAGAATGCCCCTGTTGATGTGGTTGTACGTCCGGAGGATATCTACATTGTGAGAAACCTTGAGAGCGCGCAGTTTACAGCAACTGTAAAATCGTGTACCTTTAAGGGTGTCCATTATGAGATGTATGTTGAGACAGACAAGGGTTATGAGCTGATGATCCAGGATTACAACGCTTTTGCTCCGGACCAGGAGGTGGGTCTGATTATCCGCCCTGCAGATATCCAGGTTATGCACAAGGAGCGTACCTGCAATACATTTGAGGGTGAGATAGTGGACAGTACCCATGTGAAGTTCCTTTGGGAGACTTTTGAGACTCTTCCTCTTGAGGGATTTGAGCATGGTGAGAAAGTTAAGGTTGAAGTTGATTTTTCAAAGATAGACCTTATAGACCATGTTGAGGACGGTATGCTTGAGGGTGATGTACACTTCATAATTTACAAGGGTGACCATTACCATCTTACAATCCTTACCGATGACGGTGACCATATTTGGGTTGATACAACAGACATTTGGGACAAAGGCGACCTCGTAGGTATCAACATTGCCCCTGCGGACATTAAAATAAGCAAGTGCAATGAGCATAATGACTAAAAGAAGTACATGGGCATTGCCTTATGCAATTTTCCTGTTGCTGTTTGTCGCATTGCCTCTTATAATCATAATCCTGTACGCATTCAAGGATTCGTCGGGAGGCTTCTCATTGGGAAACTTTGTGAAGTTCTTTACCGATGCGGATGCCATTGGCACCTTTGCCCTCTCGCTGGAGGTGGCAATTGAGAATACCCTCATTTGCATTTTGCTGGGGTATCCTGCTGCGTGGATCCTGGCAAACAAGAAACTCAACAGGAGTGCCGTTACAATAGTCCTTTTCATAATGCCGATGTGGATAAACGCCCTGATGCGTACCCTTGCCACTGCGGAGCTGTTCCACGTTATGGGTGTGCAGCTTGGAAAAGGTACTTTGATAGTGGGTATGGTATATGATTATCTTCCTTTTATGATTTATCCTATCTACAACATACTCAACAAGATGGACAAATCATACGCCGAGGCGGCATCCGATTTGGGTGCAACCCCTTGGCAGGTTTTCTGGAAGGTTCAGGTACCGCTTTCAATGCCTGGCGTAGTAAGCGGCATAATGATGGTATTCATGCCTACGGTAAGTACATTTGCAATTTCCGAGTTCTTGACCAACAACAAGATAAAGCTCTTTGGTACAATCATTCAGGAGAACATCAACTCCTCAATGTGGAACTACGGAGCTGCCCTCTCGTTGGTTATGCTCATAATCATAGGTATAACATCCTTATTGCAGGACAATAAGAAAGAAGTTAACGGGGTTGTATAGTTATGAAGAAGTTTTTTGCACAATGCTATATATGGTTTCTGTTGGTGCTCCTCTATGCGCCGATAGTCTTCATTGGAATCTTCTCCTTTACAGAGAGCAAGGTTCTGGGCAACTGGACAGGGTTCTCTACAAAACTCTATTCCAACCTCTTTACCGGCAATATGCAGGGGACAGGATCCCTTATGTCTGCAATTGAGAATACAATCATCATTGCCCTCATTGCAGCATCGGTGGCAACACTTCTGGGCACCGTTGCAGCAATAGGAATCCACAACATGAGGGGAAGGGGCAAGCAGGCCATCTCTTTCCTCAACAATATTCCTATCCTTAATCCCGACATCATCACCGGTGTTTCGCTGTTCCTGCTGTTTGTGTTCCTTCATGTAAGCCAGGGATATGTTACAGTTGTTCTGGCACACATAACACTCTGTACACCTTATGTGGTGCTGAATGTCCTTCCAAGACTCACCCAGATGAACCCCAACATCTATGAGGCAGCCCTTGACCTGGGAGCAACACCGTTCACCGCATTGAAGAAAGTGCTGTTGCCAATGCTCAAGCCCGGTATGATCTCAGGTTTCATCCTTGCCTTTACAATGTCCCTGGATGATTTTGCAATCACATTCTTTACCCGTGGTACGGTAGGTTTGGATACACTCTCTACATACATATATACAGATGCCCGTAAAGGTGGTCTTACCCCTGAGCTGAGGCCTCTTATCACCCTTATGTTTGTGGGTGTGCTTGTACTCCTTATTGTAATAAACATAAGGGCAATGCGTAATGCCAAAAACAGTCAGAGATAATGGTTAGAAGACTCATATATTTTATTGTGGCGGCACTTGTGCTTGCCGGTTGTTCAAGTGAGAGGGACAACATACTTAAAGTATACAACTGGGCAGACTATATAGATGAGGAGTTGCTTGGGGAGTTTGAGCAGTGGTATGAGGAACAGACAGGGGAGAAGGTGCAGATAATTTACCAGACATTTGACATCAACGAGACCATGCTCTCAAAGATTGAGCTCGGTCACGAGGATTATGATGTGGTATGTCCTTCCGACTATATAATTGAGAGGATGCTCAAGAACAATCTTCTGCTCCCTCTTGAGCGTGATTTTGGCACAACCCCCAACTATATTGGCAATATCTCCCCTTACATAGTTGAGAAGTTCAACCAGATTGAGGGTAACGGCAAAAATGCCAATGATTATAGCGTGGGATACATGTGGGGAACTGTTGGCCTTATCTATAATCCAAAATACATCTCTTCAGACGAAGTGGCTTCCTGGGAGGTGCTCCGCAATCCTGCCTATAAAGGAAAGGTGCTTATGAAGGATGCCTTCAGGGATGTATATACCGCACTTCTTATAGCAATCAACCAGGAGGCACTTGACAAGGGAGAGAAGGATATCAATACACTTACACTTGATGTCTCTGATGAATCAATAGCATTGGTTGAGCAGTATCTCAACTCGTTCAAGGAGTCTGTAGCCGGCTGGGAGGCAGACTTTGGAAAGGAGCAGATGACAAAGGAACTTGCATGGCTCAACCTTTCGTGGAGCGGTGATGCCCAGTGGGCAATAGACGAGGCGGCAGAGATTGGCCTTGAACTTGAGTACGCTATCCCTGCAACCGGAAGTGCCGTATGGTTCGACGGTTGGGTAATTCCCAAATATGCCAAAAACGTAAAGGCTGCCCGCTACTTCATAAACTTCATGTGCAAACCTGAGAACGCCTTGCGCAATATGGATATGACCGGTTACGTAAGTGCGGTAGGAGGTGACGAGGTACTTGAAAACATGCAGGATGAAGAGGAGTATGACCCTATAGATGCAACATATTTCTTTGGCCCTGCGGCAGACAGCGTATTTGTGAATCCGGTAATGTATCCGCACAGGCCAATCATAGAGCGTTGTGGAATGATGCACGATACCGGCACCGAGAAACTCCTCAGAATGTGGAGCCGCGTAAAGGGTGACAGCGCCTCGGCCTGGACATATATCCTCATTTGCCTTGTATTCCTTGGCCTTATTGCAGCGGTAATCATAAAATACACCAAGAACTACTACCGCAGACAGAGATACGCTAAAAAGCGCAAGAAAAAGAATCAGAAGAAATAACAGGAAAAAAGGACAAATCGGGAAAAACACCTTTGAAAACCGTGACCGCCCGTGGTCTCCTTGAGGGTTTACCCGTTCTCATTCAAGCGAAGGCCTCTGAGCTCGGGAGGGGCCCAAACCAAAGGTTTGGGAGGGATTTAGTTTTCAAAGGTGTTTTTCCCGATTTATTGTTATGTCGTGATTTTATATGAATTTTCTGATTATTGCAAAGAGTTTGTACGGCATGTAGCGGAACGGGGTGTCCAGTTTTTGGCTGTTTACCAATACCGGTCTGGTGTGGGTAAAACATTCAAAACTTTTGCGTCCGTGGTAGTGCCCCATGCCGGAGTTGCCTACCCCTCCGAACGGCAGGTTGCCGTTTGCAATGTGCATTATCACATCATTTATACATCCTCCTCCCGATGAAGTGTTATGCATCACTTCCCAACCTTTTTCCTCTTCTCCAAAGTAATACAGTGCCAGAGGTTTCTCCTTCCCCTTCAGGAACTCAATTACCTTCTGGTTGAAAGTGGTGTCAGAGTCATCCAATACAATCATCGGGAAGACAGGGCCGAAGATCTCCTCTTCCATAACAGGGGCATTGAGGGGAACATCTTCCAGCAGGGTGGGTTCTATGCAGAGGGTTTCCCTGCTGCTGCGGCCACCGTAGGCGATTTTACCCGTTTTTATGTAACTGCATACCCGTTCAAATGCCTTTTCGCTTACCATGTGTACATAGTGGGGGCTGGAGAAGATGTCCTCTCCGTGCAGTTCATTTATCCTTTTCCTCCAGGCATCTATGAATGCCTCCTTCACATCCTTGTGTATGATGAGGTAGTCTGGGGCAATGCAGGTCTGGCCGCTGTTGAGGGTCTTCCCCCAGGCAATCCGTCGGGAAGCAATATCAATGTCTGCAGTTTTGTCTATTATGCATGGGCTTTTGCCTCCCAGTTCCAGCACTACGGGTGTGAGATGCTGTGCTGCAGCTGCCATTACCGTTTTTCCGAGGGCAGGGCTGCCGGTGAAGAAGATGATGTCCCAGCGCTGCTGCAACAGTGTGGTATTGGTATCCCGGTGCCCCTGCACCACCTTTATGTAATTGGGGGCGAAGAGGGTGCCAATCATCTCTTCCAGCACCCTGGATACATTGGGTACATATGGGGATGGCTTGAGCACAGCTGTACAGCCGGCCGAAATGGCTCCAATGAGCGGCGCAAGAAGCAACTGTACCGGGTAGTTCCAGGGAGCGATTATAAGGGCGCAACCCAGAGGCTCCTTCTGGAGATATGATTTTGATGGGAACAGGGTAAACGGGGTAGGGACTTTCTCCCTCCTTGCCCATTTGCCTACATTGCGGATATGTTTCCTCAGTTCCTCCTTTACAATGCTTATCTCTGTAAGGTATGCCTCCTCTTCACATTTGTGCAGGTCTTGCCACAGGGCCTCTGAAAGTTCTACCTCCCATTGCTCCACACCATTGAGCAGCTTGTGCAGCATCTGTTTGCGGAAACTGATGTCAAGCGTAGCACCGCTCCTGAAGTAGGCGCGCTGTGCCTCAATTATTGTATTCATGCATATACTACAAATTACTTGGCAATCTGTTCAAGCAGTCCGGTGCATCCGGCAAGGACATCCTGGTAGGTCTGCTCAAAATCTCCGGTGTACCAAGGGTCTGCAACATCCGGAATGTTCCTTTTCCCTGCGGATTTATACTGTGCTGCAAACTCCATCATAAGGTGAACCTTTCCCTCTATGCCGCTCTCCTGCAGCGGTGCTCCCGCAGGGGCATCCTCCCAATTGGGAACAATGCGCCCGAGAAGTCTCAGGTTGGAGTTGTCCATAAGGATTATGAGGTCTTGTTCAGCAAATTCTGCAGCGGTGATCTGATGTGCTGCGTGGTGTGAGAATGCCACCCCTTTCTCGTGGAGTTTCCTCTTGGCAGGTGGATAGATGTCATTACCTATCTCCTCGCGCGAAACAGCTCCTGAGGTAATCTCAAACTCATTCTCCAATCCGGCCTTGCGCACAAGGTCCTTCATTACATACTCAGCCATTGGACTGCGGCAGATATTGCCGTGGCACACAAAAACAATTTTCTTTTTCATAGGGGCAAAGATACTAATTCCTTACCTCAATTCTATATCCTACACCCCTTGTACTTATGATTTCAACTTCCGGAGCCTCTTTAAGGTGCCCTCTGAGACGGGTTATGTACACATTAAGGCTTCTGAGGTTGAAGAAATTGTCGTCACCCCACAAATCCTTGAGTATGGCAGAGGCCTCCACGGTATTTCCCATATTGCGGCAAAGGTATTCCAGAACTGCACTCTCCCTTGCAGCCAGTTTTATGTTTTCTCCGCCACTTGTACAGGTCATTGAACATTGGGCCGGATGAAATTCATATTTCCCCAAGGGAAATTTCTCTTCTTTTGCAGCTGCAGCCGCGGTGTTTCCGCTCCTTGCCGCAAGCGATCTGAGCCTTGCAATAAGTTCATCTATTGCAAAGGGTTTCTTGAGATAATCGTTTCCTCCCAGGTCGAACCCTTTTACAACATCTTCTGTGGCACATCTTGCCGTAAGGAACAATACAGGTGTAGAGCATCCTTGGCTCCGGAGTTTCTTTACCATTGTAAAGCCGTCCATTTTGGGCATCATCACATCTGTAACTATGACATCGTATTGTGAATTTGAGGCAAGTTCCAGCCCCTGTACGCCGTCACGGGCAAGGTCAACTGCAAAATCCCTGTCGGAGAGGGTGTCGGAAAGGATTTCTGCGAGCATAATCTCGTCCTCTACAAGCAATATTCTAATTTTGTGCTCCATATTCCCTTATAGGTAAAGTTATTGTAAATTTTGTCCCTTTTCCCGGCCTGCTTTTCACTTCAATTGTGCCGCCATGCCTCTGTACAACCTTTTGGGCATAATACAGGCCAAGACCATATCCACGCGCTTTCTGCAAATCCCCCTGAGGAACCCTGTAGTACTTTTCAAATATATGTTGCAGATGCTCCTTTGCAATACCGGGGCCATTGTCCTCAATGCAGATACGGGCATACCCGTCATTTTTCTCCGCAGTAACGGCAATCCTGTTTCCTTCCCCGCATCCGTATTTTACTGCATTGTCAATCAATGTGGCCATTACATTCTTCAGATGGAACCTGTCGCCGTATATTTCAATATCCTTCCCGCATGTTACCTCAATTTCAGGGGGATTTTCAAGCCCCATGGAGATCTCTTCAACTGTAGAATGTATTATCGGGAAGAGACTGATTCCCTCCATCTCCATTTTCTCTTCCTTCCCTTCTACAGATACGGAGAGAATCCTTTCCACCATTGAGGAGAGTTCTCCCAATTGCTTCCCGATAATTTGCAGGTATCTCCTTCTCCGATGGGGATCTGCCTCTGCCGAAAAGTTTACCAGTGCATCGGTTGCTGCAGATGCAACTGCAATTGGGGTCTTGAGTTCGTGGGTAATGTTGTGGGTGAAGTCACGTCTCATCTGTTCCAGGGTCTTTTGGCGGAACATGGTTTTAAGTATATAGATGAGTATGGCTGCAAGCAGCACAACAATTGCGGCGGATGACAGGACTATCCATTTCAGACTGCTCCAGAATTCCCTGTACGGGATATTGATGGAGAGACGGAGGGCAAACAGGGAGTCATCATCAATAATTATCCTGATGGTATGCAATTTCCCGTTGAGGAGATCCTTGTCCCCGTGACGCATCAGTACAATCTCCTCTTCTGCTTGCCCTGATTTTGTCGGGAGGCTGAGGATCTCCGCATAATATGGTTCTGTGATGTCCAGTTCCAGCAGGTTGGGGACAAAGTACAGGTCAAATTCATCTAAATTTATCCTTATTCTTTCCGCATTGTGGATTCCGGGGACAGCATCCATTCTGAATGCCTTGTATATGCTCTTGTAGGTGGCCGATTCCACCCTGCGGCAGAAATCCAGCACCTGGTCGTTGTACATCCTCACAACCCATACGCACTGTACGGTTGCAAGCATAACCAGTGATGCTATGGCAAGGAGTGATATGTTCTTGAAGAAATTCCTGTTCATCGGTTTCTGTTCCTTTCACAAAAATAAGTAAAAATTGAACTGCTTTGGAGCAATTAACATTAGTTAACATTCCTTAACTTTGTGTTAACATGAAACGCCTTTTCAGTGGTTTACTTTTGTGGTGCAAAACCGGTTTAAGTTTTATGTACAATTAAAAATCAGTTAAAATGAAAAAGTTATTTATTATCGCTGCCCTTGCAATATTGGCTGATGTTGCAATGGCTCAGACACAGGAAAAAGTGCTTTATATACTCAATGGTGAGGTAGCTTCAAAAGCATCCGTGGATTCATTGCCGTCCGGCTCCATACGTGACATGAATGTCATTAAGGGTGTAGAGCAGGTTGTAGTGGTAAATACAAGGGATTATGCAAAGAGTACTGTTATTGTAAAGAGTGTGACTGGAAGAAAAAAGGATGGGGGCGACACAGCCAAAACGGAAGTTGGCATGCAGGATATCCTCAATAACCCCGCTGTAAAGAGCATTTCCGTACGTTCTGTCCAGGGCGACGCATCCCCTCTGTGTGTTGTGAAAAGTGCAGATGGCAAAATGGAGGCTGTTAAGGATATGAAAAGTATCAGTCCGCAAACAATCAAGTCCGTAACAGTAATAAAGAATGAGGAGGCCAAGAAAGGTTTCGGCAAGTTTGGTGATACTTCCGGCGGAGTGGTGCTTATTGAGTTGAAGTAGTATAAAAGGGAGGTGAAAGCCTCCCTTTTTTCGCATCAAAAATGGCACTTTTTGGTGCAGAAATGGTGCCGGTTGGTAACTTTGTGACAAAATAGGCATTTTTTGGTGCAGAAATTATTTATATTTGGGCATAATTAGTTGAAGAATATGAGCAAGTTAAGATTTTTGGTGCTGCTGGTGGCAGCGGTGATGTGTCTGGTTCAGCCGGCACAGGGGCAGGAGCCTGCAAAATATACCCTTAAAGGAGATATAGGTTCAGTATTAAAGCAGTTTGATGAAGGCTCGGTGATTGAGTCGGTGGCGTTGAGGGTGTATCCCAAGATGCAGATTATAAGCAATGGCGGAAGTGCAATCTCTTATTATGGGGTTTTTGACGGTGTCCCAAAGTTCGCCCAGCTGGTGGTGGACCTTACTGTTCCGGGAGGTTCCGGTTCTGCCAAGGTGCCGTTTGTGCTTGAGGCGGGTACACTTGTGTTTGATGGCGGCATTGCTCCGTCGGGAGGGAAATTGAATGATGCCCTGAGGGCTTTGTGGAAGGACCTTGCTTCCATGAAGGAGGCTGATATTCCTGCAGCCATCAAAAAATTTGTGATGAATGAAGAGAACGCTCCCGCATCTGTGATCCTTTTGAATGTGGTGGCTTCTGCATTGGAGCCGGAAGTTACCCTTTCAATTATTGCCCAGGCTCCACAGCAGGTGAGGAACCATAGGGAGGTGAGGCCTCTGATAGCCAGTCTTGAGGCAGAAGCGTTCAGGATAAGGAATATGAAATCTACAGACAAGGGACAGAAATTCAAGGATTTTACAGTTTACTACAATGGCAAGGAGCAGAACCTTTCCGATTATGTGGGTAAAGGGAAGTATGTACTTGTGGATTTCTGGGCAAGCTGGTGCGGACCTTGCAGGGCAGAGATTCCGAATATTTTAAATATTTACAAGAAGTACGCCGGGGCAGATTTTGATGTTGTGGGCGTGGCAATCAATGACAAGCCGCAGAATACCGTTGCCGCAATTGAGAGTATGGGAATGACCTACCCTCAGATTATTGGTGCCGGCCCGGAGATTGGTGCCATTTACGGAATCAATTCAATTCCTCACATTATCCTTTTTGCTCCCGACGGAACTGTTGTTGCCAGGGGCTTGCGTGGGGAGCAGATTGAGGAGGCTGTGAAAGAGGTTCTGAAAAAGTAAAGCCATGAAGAGAATCCTTGTTTTTGCAGCAGTTGCATTTGCAGCACTTTTTGCAGTTTCCTGCGGCAGAGGAGAGTTTACAGATGCCGAGAAAGCCATTATAAATTCTACTCCCGACAAAATTCTGAAAGTTTATAAAATTGACAGTGATGAGGAGCTTGCAGTATTGAGGGAAACCTCTACAGACCTTTCTGAAGAAGAATTGCAGGGAGAACTCTATGGAGTACTTGCCGAGAGGATGGTTATGACAGTCACTCACCCTGATGTTGATGGAGTGGGACTTGCAGCGCCACAAATAGGAATAAACAGGAACATTGTAGCTGTACAGCGTTTTGACAAGGAGGGACACCCTTTTGAGGTGTATCCAAATATCTCAATTGTGGAGTATTCCGATTCCCTTGCATCCGGCCCTGAGGGATGCCTTTCCGTTCCGGACCGCAGGCACGATGTGGAACGCTCTACAGGGGTGACAATACGTTATTTTTCGCTGGAGGCGGGAGAAATGGTGGAGGAGAAGATAGAAGGCTTTACCGCAGTAATTTTCCAGCACGAGGTTGACCATTTGAGTGGAGTACTTTATATAGACCATCTCCCAGAATTCCTTACATACGCAGAGGAGACAAATTTCCGCAAGACCCCAAAATTTGCGCAGACAATGGAGTTTTTCCACCGCCTGGAGGAGTATTCTCCAATGGTGCATTGCACCTCTTTCGGTACCTCTCCAATGGGAAGGGATCTTGCCCTTGTGATTGTGGACAAGGACGGTTTGAGAACACCGGAGGCAATCCGTGCCAAGGGGAGGGTAATCATTCTCGTTGAGTCGTGCATCCATGCCGGTGAGCCCGATGGAAAGGATGCCTCTATGATTTTCCTCAGGGACATGATTGCGGGGAAGAAAAATATAGAACTGCTGGATGATGTGAGTTTCCTTTTTGTGCCGGTTTTCAATGTTGACGGGCACGAGAATTTTACTGCACTCAACAGGATAAACCAGAATGGTCCCGACGAGTTGGGAACAAGGAACACCTCGCAACAGCTGAACCTTAACCGCGATTTCCTTAAGGCAGACGCTCCGGAGATGAAGGCGTGGCTGAAGATGTACAATTACTGGTTGCCTGAACTGTTCATTGATGTGCATGTTACCAATGGGGCTGATTTCCAGTATGTCCTTACCTATGCCATAGACAATATGACCGGCAATATGGAGCCTGGAATTACCCGCTGGAGCAGGGATGTTTATGAAAAGCAGTTGTGCAGCATGATGGAGGAGGCCGGTTTCCCTGTTTTCTGGTACGGCAGTTTCAAGAAATACAACGCTCCCGAGAGCGGCTTTGTGCCGGATACATTTGACCCCCGCTACTCGCAGGGGTATGCTGCTGCCCACAACAGGCTGGGCCTTCTTATAGAGACCCATATCTACAAGCCGTACAAGCAGAGGGTTCAGGCTACAATTGAGGCAATTGAGGCGAGTGCCCGCATTCTTGCAGCCGGGAAAACTTCCCTTCAGGAGACCCTTGCTGCAGCAGATGCCTATACCTCGTCTGAGGCTTCCCGCAAGGAGCCTTTCGGGTTCAACTACCGCAGTACTGAGGATGAGATGGTGATGATGGATTATTTGAGTTGGGGAAGGGATACTGTTAAGAGCGATCTCTCGGGAGGGGAGTGGGTTACCCACGATTATACAGATTCCATTACCATGAATATTCCGGTTTATACCTCTTTTGCCGCCACCTCTTCTGTAAAGTTGCCTAAAGCGTATATCCTTATGCCACAGTGGAAAAATGTGATTGAACTGCTTGATCTGCACGGAATAAGGTATTCCGTTATGCAGGAGGCTGGGGAGATTGAGGTAGAAACCTACCGCTACAAAGGCGGAAAATTCTCTTCCCGACAAAGTGAGGGGCGTATTCCGGTTACCGCCGAATATACAACGCAGGTGGAGAGACTGGAGTATCCTGCAGGAAGCATTTACATAGATATGAACCAACCCGCTTCCCGCGTGGCAATGTGGTTGCTTGAGCCTTCGGCACCCGGTTCCCTTACATATTGGGGCTTCTTCAATGTGTGTGTGCAGGCCGGCAACGAGTTCTGGATCCGCCCTCAGTATATGGAGGTGAAGGGACGTGAGATGCTTGCCGCAGACCCTGCCCTCAAGGCCCGCTTTGAGCAGAAGCTCCGCGAGGATGCCGCTTTTGCCTCAAACCCCCAGGCCATCCTGGATTTCTTCTACCAGATTGTAAAGAAACGCTCGCACCAGAACAACGAACTCCACCCCGCCTGGCGCATTTTGTGACGTTGTACAAGAAGACGTCGTCCCGGTGTAAGGTTTTATTACAGTTGTAAAGAAACTTTACACTTTTTTGTATGTGCTGT
>JAEIGA010006689.1_pt1 | contig 17555 bp, 16 predicted proteins | sample 9270691 | NCBI WGS metagenome assembly JAEIGA01 (sample SAMN17057246, study PRJNA624740) | gut metagenome | biome: biome; isolation source: fecal sample | host: Bos grunniens | place: China: Xizang | collected 2019 | reverse complement strand
GGTGTTGATTCAACCGATACTACAGTGATACGGCAATATAGCACTCAAAGTGATTATACGTTATGGAAAATAATCCAAACTACATCAGGCAATTATAAGCTTGTATGCAAAGCACTTGAGTCAAGCGGTTTGGTTCTTTCAGTTCCGCTTAATGCAAACAGCAATGGGACCAATCTTACTATGATCCCATATACCGATGATACGAATTATAAGGATGAGTGGAGCACACATATAGCAAGAGGTGCGGTGTTGCTTGCGGTTGAGGAAACCTATGATCGTTCAAGTTATTTTGGTACTATTCAATCCGAATTAGAAAGTATTGGGTACACAGATTGCTTCAACAATGATTCTACTATATCCAGTGGCGTAATGGAAGATGATCTCTTGGACTACATGCGATATTCAAAAATCACTTTGCTTCGTACACATGGCTCAAAAACATCAGTGGCGGTATCGGATGGTTACTTGACTGTTACAGATTTTGGGGCATTGCCTTCAAACTATTTATTGTATTCTGACTTGATCATTTATGGCGCTTGTTTAACTGCACAAGGAGGGCAATTTGATACCACAAATCTAGTCAATGCCACTCTTTCGGCTGGAGCAAAAACGGTTATTGGTTTTGAAACAAGCGTAGGTGCTTGTGCCTGCAATCACTGGTGCTTATGCTTTTTTGGATACTATACTCAAAATTATGATGTAGAAGGCAAAACATATCGCGAAGCCTGCGATTATGCATACAGTAGGGTATTAAACGATTTGACATATTCGGATAGAGACAACTTGAAAAATAGTGTAATAGTTGGAAACGAATATTTTCAATAGAGTTGTTGCGTTGAGGAGAGTTTTATGAAAAGAAAATTTATATGTGTTTTTACAGTGTTGAGCGTTGTGATGTTGTTATTTGGGTGTCGAGCATACGATGATTCTAACAATACCTCAGAGCTCGATGGCGAAATAAAGGCAGAACACACGGGATCTGCTGAAAGCACTCAAATAGAAAGCGAATCAATAACAGAACAAAAAGTTCCTAGTGAGACAGATATAGTTGTATCTAATATTACCTACGGATCCGGGGTGGTTGATTGCCCATCCTCAAACGAGCTCGAACCCATCATATATATTGATCCCGCGGTTCTTTTGACGCGTACTGTTACAATACTGGGCAAAGATTATAATTTGATTTATCTCAAAACAGTTGAACATCCTAATCTTGACAAAATAATTCACGGATATACTGTAGAGGGAGAGGAGGAGTTTTACTCATCAATTTCCTTTGACGCGGAAACAGACAAAATAGTTAAGTACTGCCTTAAGTATGATGTTGTGCCAGCTACCGAGCAAGAATGTATTAATTTGCTAATGTCCATTATCGGAGAAGACTACAATTTATCTCAATATGAATACTCTTTTTCCACATGCTATTGGATAGTTGAGGAAAATTATTCGGAACGTACAAGCAAGGATTATTTTTATAATTGTAGTGACAATGAAGAATGGGTTGACTATTCCATCAGCTACACAAGAGACATTTGTGATATAGCCACAACAGAGTATATTCGTGCGGTCTTTATGGACGATTCATTTGTAATTGAAGTATACGACTTGGGATACACATCTGATATGTTTGAGGATAGCCTTAAACACATTGACAAGTTGGAGGCATCTATCGGCGAAAGCCTTAACGCACATATCAAAGATGGATTGATGGTAAATGACTTCACAATAGCAGAACAAACTATGTTTTTGCGAAATGGAATTACCAATATTGTTTCCGACGTCATAGTGACAGTTACAAACACAAGTAACAACGAGACATATGATGTGGTTATACAATTTGTAACAAAGTTTATAATTAAGTAGTTGGTTATTAAGACTGTTTTGTAAAAAATAAAAAATCCTTAAATTTGGACTATAATGATGGTTCGGGTTGTGATCCTGAAACCAATACAATAGGTTTGTCCGATTATAGATATCCCATAATTGCTATAATCAAAGATCAAAGCAAACAAAATAATATATTAGTATTAGCGCACGAATTAACACATTTATATGGAGTTACTCATCATCAAAAAATCTCAGGAACAATTTGCATTATAGATGAGGAAAGGTACACATATAATGACCCCGATGATTACAGCACTTACTGGTGCCAGAATTGCATAAATAAAATCAAAGAAAATGCGGACAAACACTGAACGAGTATTCAAGGGAGGAGAACTGTATATGAAACGAACAATATTTACATTTGTATTGGTTTTTTTACTTGCTTTTGTAGGGTGTAACAATTTAAAAACAAACGAAGAGATTTCATCTAATGATCAAACTAAGGATAACACGACCGACGGAGAAATAGCTACGTCAAATCTCGAAATAGAAACAGATAATACCAAGTTTTATTCCGAAGAAAAAGATTGGCAGGCCTTCATCGAAAGTATAAATGACAGTGATATTCTTACGAGTTCTACCGATACTACAAGAAATAATATAATAACTCACCGTATTGAAATTATCGGATATCAAACAACGTCAGTTAGCTATGTTGAATTTGACGATTCGGATTGGGAGTTTAATGTATATTGGAATCAGCCTAAATCGGATCATGAAATAAGACATCATGTGTTTTATTGTGCAAAAGGTGTGGATGTAGCGGCGGCAACATTCGGATACACGGAAATCGATTCCTCAAATGATATCTACGTAAAAAAGATAAACAATGGAAAAATAGCATATGTTTGTTTGATAAATAGCAAAATGTTCATGCGCATTGTGCTTTCACAGGATTGTGATAATTTTGATGATATATCCAAACAACTCATTGATTATGCTATTGAGATCAAGGATATTGCCAATCCCGGATCAATAGAATGATGATAAGCTCAATTAACAAGATGATCAATGAATCCTAAGAAATAGAAATATTAAAAATCATCCTCCGTGTGAGCTCACACGGAGGATGATTTATTTTTTATAAACACGAATGTTTCCCTATAGCCGAAGAGATTTGAACTCACATGGTTTTGTGTGGCAAATATCCGCACCCGCCACAGATAAAATTCTCACAACATCTTATGTTGCTTCCTATTTTCTCTTTGCATCTGCATAATATTTTCTCACTCAAAACGGCGTAGCACTCTTCGTCTATAATGGCGCCATTCTTTACAACAAGCATATCATTCCTTAGAGTGCGATATGTCTTGTCCCTTATTTTTGAACACAAATATCTTGCTTATAACGTAATTGCAGATTATAACTATGGCCGCCGCCAAAATCTTTGCGCCTATCTCACAGAGATTCCACTCTCTGCCAAAGCTTGAAACGCTTGTAAGCGCGGGAATAAGCGCCGCTGCGCCCATAGCCGCAAAAAGCGTGACGAGGTAATCTATAAAGAACGTAACCACGCGCCCACCCGCGAATTTCACGAGCTGAAGCGGCAGAGACACATCACGGTCGGCGTCGGTAAACACCCATTTGCGGTTTGTGAAAAAGGCAAACAACACCGCCGCCATCCACTGAATTATCTGCGCCACGGTGTATCCTGCCACGTACGTGCCGCTTGAGGTATCGTCGACCTCAAGCCCGAACGCAGCCTTCCACGCCCACAAGAGCGCGAAATATACTATCCAGCCCACCGCCGTCGTCAAGACGCCGAACAGAAGATACATAATTATCTCTCTGTATTTTTCAAATAACCTTTTCATTAAACATCTCTTGTCTCGGGGCAATATCCCCTTTTATCAGCCTATCTTGAAGGTAGTTCCCTGCGGAGTGTCTATAAGAGTAACGTTCTTGCTTGCAAGATATTCTCTTATTCTGTCAGCCTCCGCGTAATTCTTGTCCTTCTTTGCCTGCTTTCTCTGCTCAATAAGACCTACTATCTCGGCAACGAAGGGGTCACTCATATCATACGCGTTCTCGGCGTTCTTCTTCTCCTCCTCAGCGCGCTTCTCTGCTCTTACCTTTGCTGCCGCCTCAACAAGTCCTATGGAAAGAACTCTGTCAAAGTCTGCTATCAGCGCGAGCTTGGTCTTGCCGTTGGTCTTGAGCTTGAGCACGTCGTAAAGTGCGGTTACCGCCAAAGACGTGTTGAGGTCGTTGTCAAGCGCGTCCGTAAACTTCTTCTTGCCCTCCGAGAACGCCGCCTCGTCAAGCTCTCCGTCGTTCTCGTCAAGCTGAGCAAGTCTTACCACCAGCTTGTTGTACGCGGTGGTAGCGTTATCAAGGTTCTCATAAGAGAACACGAGCGACTTGCGATAGTGCGACTGCAAGCAAAAATATCTGTAAGCCAGAGGGTTGTATCCCTTGCTCTCAAGGAGAGAGACTGTCAGAAATTCTCCGCTTGATTTGCTCATCTTGCCCGAATTGGTATTGAGATGATATACGTGGAACCAATAGTTACACCACTTGTGACCTATATAAGCCTCAGACTGCGCTATCTCGTTGGTGTGGTGCGGAAATTGATTGTCGATTCCGCCGCAGTGTATATCAAGATATTCACCGAGATACTTCATACTGATGCCCGAGCACTCGATATGCCAGCCGGGATATCCAACGCCCCAGGGAGAATCCCACTTGAGCTCCTGGTCATCAAACTTGGACTTGGTAAACCAGAGCACGAAATCCGCCTTATTCTTCTTGTTCTCGTCTCCCTCAACTCCCTCACGGACGCCGACTTCAAGGTCCTCCTCCGTGAAATCATTGAAAACGTAGTACTCCTCAAGCTTGGAGGTATCGAAATACACGTTGCCGCCCGCAATATATGCGTAGCCTTTATTAAGCAGTCCCTCAACAAGCTCTATAAACTCCGCAATACAACCCGTAGCGGGCTGTACGGTGCCGGGCACCTTTATGTTGAGCTTGTCACAGTCGGAAAAGAACGCGTCGGTATAGTATTTCGCTATCTCAAGCACGGTCTTGTGCTCTCTTTTAGCACCCTTGAGCATCTTGTCCTCGCCCGTGTCCCCGTCGCTCGAAAGGTGTCCTACGTCGGTTATATTCATAACTCTGTTGACCTCGTAGCCAGAGTAAGAAAGATACTTTTCAAGCACGTCCTCCATAATGTATGTACGGAGATTTCCTATGTGCGCAAAGTGATATACGGTAGGTCCGCAGGTGTACATGCTTACCTTTCCAGCCTCTCTTGGCACGAACTCCTCTCTCTTTCTTGTCAGTGAATTGTAAAGTAACATATTTTTCTCCAATCTGCCTTGTGGCACGTGTGGTTTTATTTATATAAGGTCGGCCATTCTCTTAAGTCGGTTGGCCGCAAAAACTATTCTCTTTCCAAAGCTTTTTCTCTGCTCTCTGTCAGGCGGCAGGTGCGAGGCCTTCACCTCAAGATTGAGCACCCCGCAAAATCCTGAAAGCTTTATTCCTTCGGCAACGTCATCGAAATCCGCGACTCCCTCAAAGGGAACCATATGCGAGTCTCGCTCCCCCTGCCCCTCGTTATCGTGAACGTGAAGTATGGCTATCCTGCCGCACAGCTTTACCATCTCGGCGGAGTTTTTAAGTCCGCTAATGCTTGCGTGTCCCGTATCCCAGCAATTCTGTACTCCCAACTTTTTGGCCAAAGCGCCTATCTCCTTAGCACAAGAGCCGAAAAGGTGGTCAGCGGAGCTCTCCTTGGGGCTAGCCATATTCTCTATACATATAGTTACACGCTTTGACGTCGCGTATCGGCATATAGGAGTTAGAAAGGCTATATTTCTGTCAAGCCACTCCTCATATGACACTCTTGTGGAATGCAGTGCTATGGGGTGCATAACGGCTATTCCAATACCCATAAACGCCGCTGCGTCTATGCCTCGTTTTACCTCTGCGGCAAAGTTCTCCATAAGCTCCCTGTTATACGGATTTGGCATATATAGGGGAAGGTGGCAGGACGGGAACGTCAATCCGCGCGCGCGTGCACGTTGCGCTGCGGCGTACAAAATTCCCCGTTTGGCATCGTCAAACGCCGCCATACTGTCAAAAGACATATCAATAGCGGGTATCCCGACCTCACTGAAATAGTCAACCATTGAGGAATAGGAAAAGTGGCCGCCCGTGTGCTCGTCGTATATACGCGACGGAGCGCAAAAGACTATTTTTTTCATCCATCTGCCTCCCTTCCTTCAAAAAACCGATATTTCATTTTATTATATCAAATTATAGCCCGTTTGTCAATCAATATCTCAACTTTTCGCTCTTTTTGCTGCCGCTTTTTTTGTTTCCCAAAAAAGCTTCCACTTGCGACAACTAGACGGGGCTCTTTGAGGTATTTATGATTACGACTACAACGCACCCACTGCCGAGCATCTTGAGAAGACTCACGAACCCTTCTTCAAGCGCATAAGAGAAAAGCACCCTGAGGTGCCCGTAGTTATACTCACCCGTCCGTCTGCGGAATACAAGCCCGGCGACGCGCGCAAGGCTATCATCAAGCGCACATATGACAACGCGGTCGCGGAAGGAGATAAGAACGTTTACTTTGTCGACGGTGAGACTTACTTTAAGAAAGAGGATGCATATATGTGCTTGGTGGACACAGTTCACCCCAACGATTTCGGCTTTATGTGTATGGCTAATACCATCCAGCCCGTTATCGAGGAGATACTGGCGGAAATGAAGTAAAAGCAAAGGTAGCGGTGTTGCCGACCTCCTTATGAGAGGTTGGCAACACCGCTATCTTTTTGTTATTTTATTTTTCTGCACTCGATGTAAAATCTCTTGTCCGCCGCGTGTCCCATCGAGAAGGTCTTTCTCGGGAGCGCGCCATCGCATATAACGGTCTTATAGAGCATATCCTTGCCCATTCCGTCAAAGAGGATTCCCACAGCGTTTTCCCTTTGCGCCAAAGTCTTTGTGCTGTCAACGCCGTGTATATAATCCACCTCTGCCTCGGGGTGAAGCTTCACGTATCCGTCAAGAAAGCTCTGCACCGTTCCAACCGCAAGCTGCTCACAGGGCGACTCAACGGTGATGCTCCTCTCGCCGTCTGCCCAGACTACGTCTATTTCCTGCCTTGCTGCAGTCCCCTTAAGGCTTGAGGTATATCTTGCAAGATCCTCGTAAAAGCTCTCGGGCTCTACGCCAAACACTACTCTGTATATAGGCTCAAACTCAAGCGCCGAGTCGTGAAGATTAACAAGCTCACAAAGCGCATATCTTGCGGGGTGCTCCCTTGCCGCATCTTCTCCTATCTCTCGCTTTATCTCCTCATAAAGAGTCTTTGCGGTTGCCAAGGAGTGATTCCCGTCCCCGATGGCAAACAGCAGCGAAGGCGCGTCAACTCCGTATCTCTCCTTGGATATTCCGTCACTCGCGAGCTCTCCGAGCGCGGAATTTACACCGTCAAAGCTATCTTTATCAACAAAATAAGCCTTTACGTGTCCACCGCCGCCCATAAGTTCGAAGTCATACGCGACCTCGTACTTATCCTTGCTTTTTGCAATATTTCCTATGACTGTGTCACAAGGGTCGTCAATAAGCACCATAATATGCGGCAGCTCAAGGCAAGCATCGCGGCGTATCTCTACTCGCGGAGGTATGCGCTCAAGCACAGTTCCCTCTGTCGCGCGTGTAAGAGAGGTCGAACCCTTATGAAAATCGTAATCCTCAAGGTCAACAGCTCCCACAAGTCCGCGACGTATTTTTCCGTCCGACTGAGTGCGTTCGAGATATATCATACTGTCAGGGTGCGCCTGGAGCACGCCCTCGGATAGATATTTTCTCATTTTGTCGTTTATTTTAGGTATCTCACTCTCACTTTTATCAAGATATGCCTCGGGGAGCATAAGCCTGAGCGTAGATGGCGCGTCGCCCACCAGCCGCCCTGCCTCCTCCCAGTATTCAGGCTCGCTGGTATATTGGTCGCAGGCTACCGTAGCCCATTTGAGCCCGTCAACCCTTGAAAAGTCGGGAAGGCATATATCTGCAGGAAAAAAGTAGGTCTTCATATTTCTCTCCTTGTCTCGGTGTTTCTTTTTTTATTTTACCACAAAAACCGCGTTTCTTCAAGTGCCACGAGGGATATTTTTGTCGTTCGGTGCAAAAATCAGACATCGGACTCGGGTTTTTGTGTGTTTTTTGAGACCCAAGCCGACAAAAACTGTCTTTTTATGAATAATTACTATTGACAAAAAGTCCGCTTTTTCATATAATATATTATATATTTGTGTTGCGGACATAGGACCGCAGATTTCTATTCGACACAGGTTGCAGTTTTTACTGCGGAAAGGATATATATTATGAGTCTTAAGGTTGTAAAATTCGGCGGCTCCTCTCTGGCTGATGCGGAGCATTTCCGTCAGGTAGCCGAGATAATAAAGGCAGACCCCTCCCGCCGTTACGTTGTTCCCTCCGCCCCCGGCAAAAGATTCTCCGAGGACACCAAGGTTACGGACATGCTCTACTCTCTCTATGAGCTAGTACGCTCCCGCGCGGCATCAGAGGTCATCGATGCGCATTTCGCAAGCATAAAAGCAAGATACAACGACATAATTTCCGAGCTCGGTCTTGATTTTGACCTTTCAGGAGAATATGAATACATCAAAAACGCCGTTCTTCACAATTCAGGACGCGATTTTGCCGCAAGCCGCGGAGAATACCTCAACGGTATTATTCTGGCAAAATACTTGGGCTTTGATTTCATAGACGCCGAGAACGTCATTTTCTTCAAGGAAAACGGAAGCTTTGACGAGGAAAAGACCAACGATATACTCTCTCTTGAGCTCAAGGAGCACAAGAATGCCGTCATTCCCGGATTCTACGGCACGAGTCCAAACGGAACGGTAGTCACGTTCTCGCGCGGTGGCTCTGATATAACGGGCTCTATCGTAGCGCGCGCGGCAGAGGCAGACCTCTACGAGAACTGGACCGACGTATCGGGCTTTATGATGGCAGACCCCAGAATAATCAAAAATCCCAGCATTATTGATACCATCACATACCGCGAGCTCCGCGAGCTTTCATATATGGGAGCTACGGTTCTTCACGAGGACGCAATATTCCCCGTGCGCAACGCGGGCATTCCGATAAACATCAAGAACACCAACAAGCCCGAGGACAGAGGCACTATGATAGTTTCTCAAGCTTCGGGATACGATACCGAGCACATTATCACGGGTATCGCGGGCAAAAAGGGCTTCTCTGTCCTCACCATAGAGAAGGACATGATGAACTCCGAGGTCGGATTTGGCAGAAAAGTTCTTGAGTCTCTTGAGGACTTCGGCGTGGCGTTCGAGCATCTTCCCTCGGGAATAGACACGATGAGCGTTATCGTCTCCACCTCACAGATAGACGAGCACAGAGAAAAGGTGCTTCAGTCCGTCACAAGACGTACAAAGCCCGACAGCGTTACTCTTGAGGACGGCCTGGCGCTGGTTGCGGTGGTTGGACGCGGAATGGTAAAGGCTCGCGGAACCGCGGCTCGCGTATTCTCGGCTATCTCGGGTGCGGGAGTAAACATCAGAATGATAGACCAGGGCTCTTGTGAGCTCAACATCATAGTCGGCGTTGACGAGCAGGATTTCGAGAAAGCTCTTAACGCAATCTATAATGAATTTGTGAAATAATCCCACCAACAAGAGTTTGTCTTTTTAAATAAAGAAATCCGCCGTTTCGGCGGATTTCTTTATTTGATATGGACTTTTGTTCTGCATTAAATGAGACGGCCGATTTATCCTTGTTTTCTGATCAAGCTCTTACAGCTCAAATATCTTGACCGACTTTATAGCACTTCCCTCATGCCTCTCGACCACCTCGCCGAGAGCAAAAAAGCTACCGTCCTCGCTACACACGCGCACTCGCGTTCCGACCTCAAAAGAGGTCTTTATTTTTTTCTGATAGATAGGGCAACCATCGCGGAAGAGCTTTTCAAAAAACTCAGGCAATCTCACAACGCAAAGCTCACTAAAAAGTCTTTCCGTTGGGAGCAATATCGACTCTCTTTCCTCTTGGCTCATCTCATCAAGCTCGTCGAGTGTGTAAGTCTCGTTTATAGATATTCCGCAAGCTTCTGTTCTGTTAAGCTTAGCCATAGCTCCGCCGCAGCCGAGCGCTTTTCCAATATCGGCACAAAGCGTGCGGATATACGTGCCTCCGCTGCAATTCACCGACAAAACATAGTCGATCTTGCTTTCCGTGGGCTCACATTCAAGCGAAAAAACAGTGATCTCTCTAGGCTTTCTCTCGACGTCAACGCCACGGCGGGCAAGCTCGTATAGCTTCTGTCCGTTCACCTTTAGCGCGGAATACATCGGGGGTGTCTGCATTATTTTGCCCACAAAGCTCTCACACGCGTCTGTGACCTCGGTGCTCGTGGGTATTTGCTCACTCTCTCCTAACACCTCTCCCGTGATATCCTCGGTGTCAGTGGTAAGTCCCAGCCGCAAGGTCGCCTCGTATTTTTTGGAGTGGCTGGATATATATTCACACGCCTTTGCCGCCCTACCCACGAGAACCACAAGCACGCCCGTCGCCATAGGGTCAAGCGTTCCCGCGTGCCCCACGCGTTTGGTGCCGTAGAGCCTTCGCACCTTATTCACAACGTCGTGCGAGGTCACGCCCGACGGTTTATTGACCGCCAGAATTCCTCCGGGAAGATTATCTTCAGGTGTATGCTTCATTATACTATCCTTATCAGTTGAATTTAACTACAGCCGAGCAGATCGAAAATCCCTTTTCCGAAAAATTCTTTTCATACTCGGTCATCACGTTGCCCTCGGCACGCTCGCTGTTATGCAGGTCTCGTGTCATCCAATCGACCTTGCAGCCGAACTCCCCAAACTCTTCAAGCGAAAAATCGAAAAGTCCGGCGTTGTCAGTCTTGAATACCAGTTCTCCACTATCCTTGAGCAGCTTTTTATATTTTGCAAGATAGTTTCTGTGCGTCAGGCGACGCTTTGCGTGCCCCGCCTTGGGCCACGGGTCGCTGAAATTCAGATATATTCTGTCAAGGCTCTTCTCGGGGAACCACTCCTCGAGATTATCGGCGTTTCCGATTATAAACCTCAGATTGTCAGGCCTTGTATCCTTGCACGCCACGGCCTTCTCAAGAGCGACACAGCACACGTCTGGTACTTTTTCCATGGCAATAAGATTTTCCTCGGGGCGAGCCGCCGCAGTTCCTACCGCAAAGTTTCCCTTTCCGCACCCTATCTCAAGGCAAAGTCCCTTTTCTTTGTGGGAAAAAGGCAATGTCGGATCGACTTTGAGTATGGTAGGATCGTCTATCAGTATATCGGCACAGGCGCGGATCCTCTCCTCCCCGTGCTTCTTTTTTCTCATTCTCATATTTTTGTACCATTTGTTAAAAGTTTTTGGGAAATTTGGAAAAGTGAAGATGGGAAGAAGACACTTTTTCAAAAAGGGGCTTCTCCCCTCTCTTCTTCTATCTCTTACACGTTAAATCTGAACAGAACTATGTCTCCATCCTTCATAACGTATTCCTTGCCCTCGGAGCGAACAAGTCCCTGCTCCTTCGCGGCTACCATATTGCCACAAGCCACAAGGTCGTCAAAAGCGATTACCTCTGCTCTGATGAATCCGCGCTCAAAGTCACTGTGTATCTTTCCTGCCGCCTGAGGCGCCTTTGTTCCCTTTGTAATGGTCCACGCCCTGACCTCCTCGGGTCCTGCCGTGAGGTAGCTTACAAGACCGAGCAAGGCGTAGCTTGCCTTGATAAGCTTATCAAGACCACTCTCCTCGATTCCCATATCCGCGAGGAACATCTGCTTTTCCTCACCCTCAAGCTCGGCTATCTCAGCCTCGATTCCCGCGCAAACGGCGATAACCGCGGAGTTCTCGGACTCTGCAAAGCTCTTCAGCTGCATGTACGCGGGATTGCCCACGGGCTCCTCTCCCGCCTCATCCTCACTCACGTTTGCCACGTATATTACGGGCTTCATAGTAAGCAGGGGTGTGTCGTACAGACACGCAAGCTCGTCATCGGTAAGTGTCATAGTTCTCGCGCACTTGCCAGATTCAAGCACAGAGTAGATGCGCTCGAAAAGCTCCAGTTCGCCCGCAAGCGTTTTGTCACCCTTCATAGCCTTTTTGGTGCGGTCTATTCTTCTCTCAACCATTTCCATGTCCGAGAAAATGAGCTCCATATTGATAGTCTCAAGGTCTCGCATAGGATCAACAGAGCCGTCGACGTGTATAATATTTTCATTCTCAAAGCAACGCACTACGTGAAGTATAGCATCACACTCGCGTATATTGGACAAGAACTTGTTTCCAAGTCCCTCTCCGTGCGACGCGCCCTTGACAAGTCCCGCGATATCCACGAATTGAATGACCGCAGGGGTATATTTTTTAGGGGAATACATATCCGCAAGAACGTCAAGTCTCTTGTCGGGCACAGTCACGACGCCCACGTTGGGCTCTATGGTGCAGAATGGATAGTTCGCCGATTCCGCTCCCGCGTTCGTCAATGCATTAAAAAGAGTTGATTTGCCTACGTTTGGAAGTCCCACGATACCGAGCTTCATATATAACTACCTGCTTTCCGTAAAAATACTCATTATTATCAATTACAAATACATTATAGTACATTTTGGCATATTTTTCAAGCCTTATCGGCAAAATTAACTGCAAAGCCTTGATTTTTTTCAAAAAAGACGAGGCGCGTTTACCCCGCGCCTCGTCTTTTTGGTAAATTTCAATCTCAGTGTTTTTCAACTTCCGCCGTGTTTTACAAACGGAAAGTCGAAATCATATAAATTTTGTTATTGATTCTGTTCTGTGTATCCGTTCATCACGGCGCTGATTCCGCTACCAGTGGCAACGCCATAGTAGGTCTCCGTGGATCTCCACGTCTCCGTGTTAAAGGATCCGCTTCCGTACCAACCCGAATAGTTGTTAGTCCTTGCTTCTCCCGCAAATATGTCGCCCGTCTGCGCCCATTCTCCGTCTGCGCTCTTGGAATATACCACAGCGTAAACAGGAACGTAGGACCAGGTCGCGCCAAGATCGTCCGCGGTAATATAAAGCACCAGATCCTTTTCGCTTGAACCGTAAACGTTCTTTTCCTTTATCATAACGGTGATCGGAACCTCCTCGTTGCCGACGTTGAACGTCAACGCTCCCTCAAACAGTGCCGTAAGCAACGCTTGGTCGTCGCCGTCTGCACCCGAAAGGTTGCCTATATAGTTACCCGATGTATCGGACTCCATATTATCAATAACCGTCTGATACGTGTTTGAAGGATCGACCGTTATCTCTCGATTATTGTAGGTATAGGTTACCTCGTCCTCAAGTCTGTTGTTGATGATGTCGGCGAACTTATCGGTCACGCCCTTGGATACAGCCTGCGTAAGATCGTTGGAATCAAGAACGAAATCAAGCTCGTGAAGCATTTTTCTGGTCTGATTCGTGCTTCTTCCCGTGTACGTCAGAGTTACAGTGAAAAGAATCTTCTCGCCGGGCTTCACCTCTGTTCCCTGTCCGGGAGACACGCTCCAATCAATGTTGGCGTAGGAAAAAGAATCCGCAAGTCCCTCTATTTCGGGATATTCCTCAAGCACGTCAAAGAACTGACTGAACTGCGTGCCGTTGACTACCCTGACGTCAAAGGATACGTAGGAGTTCCTTCCGCTGAACGTGATCTCGCTCATAACCTTGGTGGACGGGTGTCCTATGTTTACGGGTGAGGTGGTAATAGTCGCGCCCGAGGTCTGCACGTTGATTATCTCGGAGATAAACATAGCGTTGGGCGGGATTATATGAACCTCTGCCTCGACCGTAAGGTCCGAGCTTATCGTTGCATATCCCACACAGGTAAACAAAGACATAATGGAGAGTGTAAGTCCCAATAATGCTTTTGCCCACATTTTCACGATATACACTCTCCTTTCTGTAAAGAATTAAATTTCCTGGTTTTCATCCTCGGGAGTTATCATCGCGGTGAGCATCTTTTCAGCTCTGCGTCTGACTACTCCGATTATTTTTTTAAGGGGATGGCTGAGCGTCGCGGGATCAATATTGTAATTTCCCTTTGCGACCTCTGCTTCACGGACTACGTCCTTGTCGCCTTCCTCGTCTCTTGTAGGAACAAGAACTACGTCTCCCGCTTCGACTTGGTTTCCGTCCGGATCGTAGCGGTACGTCTTGTGTTCTCTTTCTTCCCAAAAAATATCTATCACCTCGACCGTGTTTTGATCCTCAGCGTCTATTTCGGGAATCGCGGCGAGAATTTCCTCAACCTCGCTGTCCGTTTCTCCGGCGATATCCTCTGTGAGATCATCGTCTACGGTAACAGTGACCTCGGGCGTGTCCTCCTCGTTTGCCTGAACCTCGATTTCGGGCTCCTCAATAAGAGTCTGGATCTCGGGCTCGGGAGTTGGTGTTGCTTGATTTACGACTACCTTTACTACGGGACGTACCACGTTGGTAATATTCGGCTTCACAACAGTCGCGGTCGCCGACTCCGCTAAAGGTTCGGTCTCGGGCTCTGTATAACCCTCCACCTTGATCTCATACAAATACAAAAGCTTGCTATCCGTGGGGATAATAAACTTGGTGCAGGTCTTATCATGGTTTTCAAACATAAGAATAGGTGCCTGTATGGTGTCTCTGATCTCAAGCATCTCGTCAAATGTGTTGACCATAATGACCTGATATCCGTGCGTGTTAAACAGATTGTTGATCTTCTGTATATAAGATTTATATTGAGAAATGATCTTCTTAACACGCGCCGTATAGGTGATGTCAGCGGTCCTGGTAAGACAGATGAATACTACAAGGAACGCTATAAGCAAAACGTCCACTACGCCGAAAACTATCGCGGCAGTCTTGAATGCTTCACTTCCTATGCCTCTTGTGCAGGCTATCATTTTGGCTTCCTCGTCGGGAACCGTAGACGTCATTTTAATATTGACCGTTTTGGTCGTAAGAGGTATACGCAATTCGGACGTGTAGGTGTCAACGCTACTACCCGAAAACGCATTACAGTCGCTGAGCACGTCGACCTCAAGCGTAACGATAATGTTGCTCGTGGTATCGCTCAAGGAATAAGTCTCAAGGAACTTGTTGGCAAGGTCGTTGTACTCGTCATAATTGAGCACTACGATCTCGTTTATCACAAGTCTGTTTGAGCTGCTTTGCGATTTGTTGCTTACACTGACCAGCTCGTACTCGGGATTGAAGATGGGAACGTCCGACGTATTGTCAATGATCTCAAGCCTTGACTTTATGGTGTATGAATAACGGTAATTAACGTCATCCGTATCCATATCTATCTCATAATTGAAGTCGGCTATGATCTTGTCTATCAGTGACGCTACGTAGGATTGATCCTTCTCGAGATACGGCGAATCGTAAAACTCGTTTTCCTTAAGGAACACATTGTAGTCAATGCTTCCGCCCTCGCTGTATCCGATATAATAGGTCTTATTTAGCTGATACGATACTATTCCCGATATCAGCACAGCAAGAGTTACCGCGATTATTATAACAGATTGTGTGAATATCCATTTGTCTCGGTTTTTTTGGTAGCCCGCGCGTTTCTTCTTTTCGGATTCCGACATTTATGTAACCTCCTTTCTTTTAATTTGGTATTAATTCTCTGAGCCACAGAGTCGGGTATCCGACGTATGCGACCTTAACGTCGGTCAGTCCGACGATATCAGCCTCCGTCCTGTATCCCATATCCATGTCCTCGTTGGCGTCTCCCTTGGTGTAATACCTTGTCTCGCCATTGATGTTTTGGATCTGAACTACTCTGTGTACGATTTTTGATTCATCTTGAAGAAAGACTATTATCTGCCCCTCCTCAATCGGTTGTCCGTCATATCTCTCGTATATGATCATATCTCCCTTATTGACCTCGCCCGTCATACTGTCCGTTGCTATGACGAGAGCGCCAAACCTGAACTGACAGGAGATAAGCATTGCCGCCGAGACGGTGACGATCACTGTAAGTGCCACGCCGACTCCTCCAAGCTTTCTGCCCTTTTGGACGGCGTTTTTCTTTGTTTTCCCAAACATTGCCGATATGAATGTAAGCATTATCATCGGCAGGATCATCTTTATACACGCGCTGAGAGCATCTGTCATAGCTGCGGCAGACTTAATGAAATAAATATACAGCGTCGTGATCATACGAAACGTGATGTTGGGCCACATTCCGTAATTTTTGGATACGTAATGATAATAGATGTTTGCGCTGAGCGCAGGAAACAATGCCATACCGACCAGATCCATAAAGCCATTGAAGCTTGTAATGCCCGACAGGCTCGAGACCGTCAGGATCTCCGCCAAAACGCAGGAAAGATAAGTAATAAAGTCGGCAAGCTTGCTCTTTTGAGCTAAAACGACGTATCTTATCACCTCAACAGAGGCGATAATTACCGCAAGAGGAAGGACGTGCTTTATCAGCAATTCCGCGTTTACAAAATAGGGATTTTTGTAAAATCCGAAATATATTCCCGACATTTCCTTGAGCATAACGTAAATGGCTGCCATGACCGACGTCAGTAAAAGCACTTCTCTTTTGTTTATCGACACCGAGGTGCGTTTTCTTATAAAAAGCCATACCGCGACTGCCGCAGGAAGCAGAATGCAAGCCGTAACTATCTTACTGCTTCCGAGGTCCACGAAAAGAGAGCCAAGGAGAACAGCAAATATTATTAAAGACGTTATATAGAGAACTCTCTTATCCTTGTTCATCTGCTGTTCTCCTTTCCTTCAAATTATCTTATAAATAACGTCGTTAAAATCAGGGCTCGTCAGAGGTTGCGTGTACCTTGATCGTAAAGGTCTTGTCAAGAGTATCACTCGCACCCTTAAGCATCGTAACCGTTATCTTCAATTCTGCCTCTTCGTTCTCTTCAAGACCGTCAGCAACTTCTGCCTCGTTTACCCATTTCCACTCAACCTTGAACATGCCGTCTTCATCTCCGTAGGTTATAACAGGATTCTGAAGATACATAGTAATATCGTTTCTGTTCTTGACAGTGAACGTGCCCTCAAGATAATCGTCCGCATAGCTCATGCCCGTTACGTTGTACACAACACTCTTCACACCGCCGTCAAGAGCGTCGGTAGTACCGGCGATGCCTGCTCTATTGGCATTTCCCATAGTGTATTCTGTAATAACAACGTCAAAGGTCTGGGGAGCAGTGGTTACCTTACCGTGAATAAACAGATCTCCCGAAACGGTCGCATAACCGATTCCAAGTGCCAATGCCGAGATGAGCAAAAGCGCGATTATTAGTGTTCTTCTTTTTTTCATTTTTGTTATCTCCTTAAAAAAGATTTATTTGTCAACAAGATCCTCCCTATTAGATCTTGTCGTATCCAATGTAAAAAACTGCCTTTTTACAGCTTTATGTGCGTATTGTAACACCTGATGACTACATTGTGACTACAAACGGAAAAATTTTTTGCCAAAAAATTTCGTCCGAGCCAAAAACATAGCTCGGACGCAAAAATATTCATCTTATTTTCTGTAGCTGATTCTCAAGGTATCCGACGGTAAACTCCGCCCACGAGTACGCGCTCATATACTGTCCCGTGAAGGAATTTATTGCCTTAACGTCTCCCTCAAGGAAACGGTAGTAGTCGCAGTC